>Ga0209511_1000295_pt1 | contig 53443 bp, 45 predicted proteins | sample SSSSmetaG_FD_184141 | JGI IMG/M metagenome (GOLD analysis project Ga0209511, IMG submission 184141) | Glacier valley bacterial and archeal communities from Borup Fiord, Nunavut, Canada, to study Microbial Dark Matter (Phase II) - ​SSSS... | ecosystem: Environmental > Aquatic > Freshwater > Ice >... | reverse complement strand
CCAAGTTGCTGCAAGTGTAATTGACCGCTGTACTTATCAGATATTCCATGTATTGTTGTTTACTTATCATAGGCTTTAGCTTACCACATCTCGTAACTGGCTCCTTTAAGCGAAAGTCCTAATAGTATAACCTTCCTCGGTCATAAATGCCCTTTCCTGAAAATAAATAGTCCCTCTTAATCTTATTATAAGGTAATTTCGGGCGATGGCAAAATCTAAAGGGGGCATTTGTAGGAGCAGGCTCTGTCTTGCGAAAATTATCGGCTGACGGAGCAGCCTCCTACATACAATTCCCGTTTTGGTATTCCCTAGCCCCCATCCCCTGACCCCCAACCCCCACTAGAAGTTATTGGCAAAGTTTTAGGGCTGTGTTAATATCAGGCAAGAACAGTCGAAAGTTAAAAGTCGAAGTCTCGTAAATATTCGCCCAATTTTTCATCCTGAACGAAATAATAGATTTTGCCAAGTATGAGAAAATTCTTCGCAAGCTCAGAATGACAGCCCGATGAACAGTTACGAAAATCTTTTGACTTTCGACTTTCGACTTTAGACTTTTTACCGACAACCGACAACCAACATGCCTAGAGCAATATTTTTTACCCTAAAAGATAAAGACGAAACCGTATCGCTGGTGCTGAGTGTGCCAACCGAGTATAAGGTGGCGCAACTCCTGACCGAAGTGATTGAGGCGGTAAATTTGAGCTGTCGGGAGGCCAACGGTGGGTTAATTAGGTATACCCTGCAACGTCAAACTAATTAAGAAATATTGGCGGCGCATGTCAATTTCGGACATTCCCAAATTATGCAGGGAGAAACGGTTTATTTAACCCGGTCGGCCAGCCCACGTAGCAGCAGCCCCAGCCAAAACGGACACCGCCACACACTAATTACCGCCCCGCCCCAATCGTTTGTTTACCAGCTGGAAGCCTTGCGGTTGCAAGCGGTAGGCGATTTTGAGCAAGCTATTCTAATTTTGCTTCGCCAATATCATCAAACCTTCCAGAATATTCGGGCCAGCAATCCAGAGGAGGCCGAAACCCAGGCATTGGGCACAGAGTCGCAACTGGCAATGTTGGTAAACGAGATTTCCGCCCTTTTTCTGGAACTTATCGAGGAACAATACAAAAACACCTTTTATGAAAAGTTTTATAACCTGCTTCAGGACGAAAACACCCATCACTTTTTTGAGGCTCACCTTGACATTCAGAAACGCCTGACCAATATTTTGTTGCAGAGTAGCTATCGGCTGGCCCAAGCCAAACGGTATCAAAATGCCCATGATTTCGCAGCCCTGGCCCTGCAAATTGAGCCAAAAAATGAACAGGCCAAAACCCTGGAAGCTCTTTGCCAGCAATATCTGAATCTGCTTAGCAGCGAGGACGAAGAAGAACGGCTGGAATTAGCCTGTTATATCGCCGAAACCGACCCGGATTTTGGCAATATCGCCGAAGATGTCAAGCGGCTGGACAGTGCAGCGCGGGGTTCTGCGGGAGAATCGCAACCACTACGCGCAACCTCCCGCCCTGCCCCCGGCACGGCCTATGTGCCATCACATGAGCCTTACACCAGGGAAATTGAAAGTCCCGTTACAACTCCGGCCCAAAAGCTCATTCAGCCGGGTCTATGTTTGGCTTATGTCAATATTTGGGGTGCTGATATTGCTGGCTCTAATTTTTTGGACTGTGACCACCTGATTATGAGCAAACTCGAAAATAGTATTAACCGAAAATTGAGTGTGGTAATGCTGGTACAAGTGACGGCGATTTGTTTGGCGATAGCCGCCCAGCTTGACCTTAGCCTCAATCGGCGTAATAGCAATCCTATTATTTGGTGCTGGGGTTGGGTTTAGGATTAGGGTTGGTGGTGGGCTGGTTTACCCGGCGATTGTTGGTACGCCAACTGGAACGCTTTCATTTCGCCTAAGTCTGCCGCTGTGGGTTGGAATGTTAACGGCGATTTTTTTACTTGCGGGTGAGTTACCCGATGGACTGGCGCACCCTGCTCCCGGTGGCTTTTATCAGCACCTTGCCGGGGACGCTGGTGGGTGGGTGGGTTAGCCGCCATATTAGCCTGGATATTATAAAAAGTGAGCCAAAAACCCTCAAAAACCCTACCTTGAATATTATGCAGGAACATTTGCAGGAGGCTCAAAAGTTTTACCCCGGCACAACTGGCGAATTATTCCGCAGTCCCTATCTGGCGAAAATCGTTGTGCCACGAGGCCGGGAGAAGCTAATATTTTACATTGCCTGTGCTGAAAGTTACCCGAAAGCACCCCCAACCGCCGTCGCCGCCGAACTGATGGTCGAAAACGGCAGCAGCCATCCCTTGGAATATAATGCCCCGATTGTCCACTACTGGAATAGTTCTTATGGTTTCAAGGATATTATTCAGGAAGCCTTGCAAATTCTGGTTTATTAACTGGGGTTAGTTTGGTTAGCCTTTTCTTTGTCTTTGCGCTCTTGTTCCTCGCGGTCTTGCTGGCGTTGGTATTCAGCGCGCCATTCGCGGGCTTTAGCACGACAGCTTGAGGCAACGGTGTCGAGTTTGGAGAGATTATCAACAATCAGGGTATTCCAGCCCTGGTAATCAGCCAGTAGCTCGCTGGGGGTTTTACCGATGTGCTGCTGTTTAAAATTCCCGATCTGGGTGTCAATGGCAACATCCACCGCCACCAGCCCGGTGCCAAAGCCTTCGCAGAAGCTTGCCATAGTTTCAGCTTCAGCGGCCCACCTCAGCAAATTTTCGTCAGCCACGAATCCCTCCTGATTAATGCATGACAATAATAAGAATTATTGCTGCTTGAATAATAACAAAAGAAGTGGGCGAATAACAGGGACAAAACCTGACCAGCCATAGCCGGATTTTGTCCTACCTTTGTCCCTTCCTTTGTGATGAAAGTGGGCTTAAAATCTTGATAAGTGTGAAATTTCTCGATAATATTAATCTGTTAAAAGTTTATCTGGCAATCGGGCCAACCAATAGTGGGCAGCCAACAAAAATATTCGGTCACTGGAAATACCGAAAGGAGCAAGATTTAATGGGAAACCAAATTAAGCTGAGTCCAAAGGAAGCGGCTACAGCTTTTGAACAATCCCAGGCTAACTTGAAAAGTTACCTTGATGCGGTAGACGATTTAGGAGCTACGGTCAAAAGTATCCACGAAGCGGTTTTCAGCGACCCGATAAATGCGGCCCTGGTTATCGTAAGCAAGGTGTTGACTAACGCCGGGGATGCCGTCAACTCTGGGGTCAGTGCTTTCCATACCGCCTTCGGTGAGGTTGCCAGTGCCTGGAAAAGCAGCGACTTTGCGGCGGGGTCAGCCCCTTCTTTCGCCAAGCCAGCCTTTGCAGGCGTAATTGTTTCCAGCAAAGCTCCCGAACATCTGGAAGTTGAGACTGGTAAAATTGACCAGTTGATTGAAGAGCTTACCTCTAAGCACACCGTAATGCGTGGCAAATTTGAAGATATTGAACAGACTATTGCCAATTCCAAAAGCTGGTATATTGGTGACGGGGCGGACAAAACCCGCAACACCTTTGCTACCAAAGTTTCTCCCCTGAAGGACGATGTAGCCAAAGCGGTTACTGACTTGAAAAATGCCCTGGAAGCGGAAAAAGCCAATCTGTTGGCAAAAAGCTCCGGGCGTTTCGTGGAATAATTACCAATCCCAGCATCCTACGTAGAGCAGACCTACGACCATTTTGGGCCTGGAACTAAATCCAGGCCCTTTATTTTTGTGAGTGGTTATCGGTTGTCGGTGGGAAATTCGTAGGGGCAGGTCCCCGTGCCTGCCCTGTTTCATAAGTTTTAAGAAGCGACTAATACCCTGAGTACAGGGCTCAGGGTCACTACTACCTTTAATACTCCTTATTATTTATAACCTTGAATCTTTCAACTCATTTTCTTCAAACTATATGACCTTCGACTTTCGACCTTTGACCCTTGACCCATTTCTTACCTCTGACAACCAATAACTAACAACCGATTTGGCGGAACCAACCCCAAAGTTAAACGTTAATTAAGAGTAAATAGACAAAGTTCAGGCGAGCATGTTAGACTAACACAGCTTACATCCGTCTGGCCTATCCGAAAATGGTTTTTGCATAACCATTGGGAAGCCTACGAGTCAAATTTACTCTTTAGGCTGAACGGTCATTAATTCAGCAGTTTACAAACAAGCGTTGGGTTTTGGTTGCTGTGCTACTTGGGAATATTTGGCATAATAGCCGCGACTCCGCTTGCAAGGAGGAAACTTGTGAAGAAACGTTTGCCGCTCATGGCAGGATTAGTAGTAATACTGTTATCTGCTATGACTCCGGTGTTCGAGGCCAACGCGACCTCAGCCCCGGTTACTAACAGTCTGGTCAGCACCAACGCAAATGCAGCGGCTCCAGGCTTTGTCAACCCGGCCTTTCAGAAGGTCTGGCTAACTACCGACCAATTAGTAGATATTGGGGCCGTAAGTCGCAGCTACCTATGGGGGCCAGCCGTCCAATCCGCCAACGGTTTGTTTGCCGAAACTTACTCAAACTCGCCAAATAGCTACCGACTGGTTGAGTATTTCGATAAAACCCGCATGGAAATTAACAATCGCTACGCCAGCTTCACCGACCCCTTCTATGTGAGCAACGGCTTGCTGGTAGTGGAATTGATTAGCGGGGCGGAGCAGGATGGTGACAGTACCTTTTCCTTCAAAACTCCCGCCGATAATGTACCAGTTGCGGGCGACCCATTTGAAGGCAACCAAAATTCCCCCACCTATGCCAGCTTCAAGAACGTAGCCTCGATTGACCAGGCTAATCCCAAAAGCAAAGCAGCCCCCAACCGGGTGGGGCAACGGGTGAACGCCACTCTTGATAAGGCGGGTAACCTCGGCACTAATGCTAATCTGGCTAATAAAACCGGGGTGGATATTGTTTATTACGACAATACCTTGGGCCACAATATTCCCCGCGTACTGTGGGACTACCTGAATCAGGTCGGGCCAAAACTGCGTCCCGATGGCACAACCGTTAACAACGAGACTGTTTTTAACTGGATTTCAGCAATGGGCCTCCCGATTGCCGAAGCTTATTGGACTAGAGCGGTAGTCGCCGGAGTGGAAAAAGACGTGCTGGTACAGCCTTTCCAACGCCGAATTTTAACCTACACCCCCGACAATCCGAAAGAATTTCAGGTTGAGATGGGCAATGTGGGGCAACACTACTTCCGCTGGCGTTATCCTAATGGCCCCAGCAACTTTGTACCACCCGCCAAAGTAAACCTGAAAGTACCCAGCATCAGTTATGGTATTAATGCCCACCTGTATTATGTAGATCGCAGCAAAGTGGTCGGCTTGGTAAAGGATTTGGGCGTGCGCTGGGTACGGCAGCAAGTAACCTGGAAGGATATTGAGCTTGCCGGGCAGCCAGGGGTCTTTGATTGGACGGAGCTTGATAAAATTGTGAACTCGCTTTACAGCGAAGGTATCCACATTATTATCAGCCCGGTTGGTACGCCTGATATGTACCGTGACCCTAACTCTAAACTCCCAATAGATGCCAACAATTTTGGCCGCTTTATGGGGGAAATGGCTAAACGCTATAGTGGTCAGGTTGATGCTTATGAAATCTGGAACGAGGAGAATTTAGCCGGAGAAGTCGGCGCACCTGTGACGGTCAAGAAGTACATTCCTTCTCTGGCTAAGGGCAGTGGCGCAATCCGAGCTAACGACCCCTACGCTATAATCATTTTGGGCGCACTTTCACCCACCGGGGTTAATGATCCTAACGTTGCGCTTGATGATGCAGAGTATCTGAAACAGCTTTACGATTACAACGATGGCGAGGTTACAAAAAATAACTACTTCGACGTAGTGGGGGTACACCCCGGTAGTAACTGTAATACGCCTGACTCTTCACCCAGCAACCCGGTATCCGCCGCCCAATGCCCCGGCTGGAAAGACCATCCCAGCTTCTACTTCACCCGCATCGAAGGGATTCGGCAGGTGATGGTAAGCAAAGGCGATGCCGACAAACAAATCTGGTTGACCGAGTTCGGATGGGCCTCCAGCCCGACTCCTGCGCCCGGCTATGATTACGCCAAGTACATTACCGAGCAGCAGCAAGCCGATTATATTACACGGGCTTTCCAGAAAGCTCAGGCTGAGTATCCTTATATGGGAGTGATGGCGCTCTGGCAGTTAAACTTTGCCTTGCCAGAAGTTACCGCCGACCTCAATAATGAGAAAACGGCCTGGGGGGTACTGCGGCGCGATGGTACTAAACGCCCAAGTTACTTTGCGGTGCAGGCTCTAGCCACCAAAGCAAAATAACTTCCTAACGAATTTCAGGGACGAGTTTTTTAGCTCGTCCCTTTTTTATTCCAAAATAAAAAAGGTTTAATGAAAACATTACTTTCAGGCTGTATCCATTGTGATGAATCAAACGTTTATATAGTTACGAACGTATTATAGTGGGGTAATAATTATTTAAGGGAATTAGAGGCAAATTAGGGCCCTCTGCCTATCCTCAAAGAACCCGACAAAATCTTAAAGAGTAAGGAGGGCGCGGCGATGAATCCATCCGATATTTTCTCCACCAACCGCGACCAGCAGGAGAATGATAACAACCTAAACCGTCCGGCCTCAAATCTAACCCAAACCACCTGCCGTACAGTTGTAATGGTGGTGGGAACGGGCTTTAACTTACACAACAATCGCACTCTTATAAAATCTTATAATCAGCTTTGCCATTTTCTGGATGAGGAATGTTACCGGGTAGTCGAGGCGGAAATTAGCAGTGCCTTTGAGGTAATTCGCTGGGAGCATCCGGCTCTGGTTTTGCTGGATGGGCGAGGCTGGGATATTAAACATAGCGACTTAATGGAGCGGCTGCACAGTGACCGCCTAACCCGCGAGTCCCAGATTCTGGTCTGGAATAACCATTTGCCGCCGATATTGGCAGTCGAAGCCTTGCTAAATAACCAGCCCAAAATTGTTGATGTTGGGTCTAGTATGCCCACCTTGCCAAAAACTGAACCCCCGGCTAAATCCAACAAATCCAAAAAGGAGCGGAGGCTCTATCACCTTTTGCATGACCTGAAGCTTAAAAAATTTGTGGATGAGGTGGTGGATAGCTGGCAAGCTTTGGAGTTGGTGAATCTACTGGCGGAAGACCCAGATTTTGTCTTTAATCTCGAAAGTTTGTGGTATATGCTAGGGTTAAATGAAGGCCAAACCTCGGAGTTGGTTAAGAGGCTGGCAGGGGCTGGGTATATTGAGTTGATTGAAGATGGGGTGGAAGACCCCCTCTGGTCGGCGGTAGCTTTCGCCGAGAAGCTGGCAATTCTGAAACGCTTCCACCGGGCCTTACAGGTGAAGGAGTACCGTATGGCACTGGCTACTTTGATTTTGGCGCGTGAACGCAACTTGAAATAAAGGAGTCAAAATATGGGCTTCAAAGTTGAAATTGAACGGAAATTTCTGGTTCATATCGAAAAGTTGCCAGAATTACCCAAAGGTCGCCGCTTGACTCAGGGCTATTTGTCTTTTGGCCCAAAGGCAACAGTACGGGTGCGAACCGAAGAAGCCGAAAATAGCAGCGAAAATATTGCTTATATTACTATCAAAGGTTCTGGGCTGGTAGGGCGGGACGAATTTGAATATAACATTCCATTTGACGAGGCTCAACAGTTATTAAAACTGGCTCAGGCCGCCCTTGTCACCAAACGTCGGATTATTTTGCCCGTCGAAGGTCTATCAGAGTTAAAATGGGAACTGGATATTTTTGATGGGGATAATGCTGGGCTAGTAGTGGTCGAAATTGAGTTGCCAGACGAGAATTTTGAATTTCCCCGCCCGGTCTGGCTTGGGCAAGATGTCACCGAAGACCCCGCCTATAAAAATGCTGCGCTGGCCCGAAACCCCTATAAAAACTGGTAAGCGTAATGTTACTCTCCTCAGAATCGTAATATTAACTTAAAACCCAGAGTTAGTTAGCTGGTGTATAATTATAGTGTATCCAGGATTTTTAATTTTCACCATAGAGGCAACAGAGTAGGGGTGGATTTCCAACCCATCTGGTCAGGTTTTTAACCCTACCCTATAAAGTTTCTGTGGATAGCAGTACATTATATAGATGCAAAATTTATGACAGAAAAAGAAAACCGTCTGCTAAGTCAGATGGTTATCTATGCTAAAGAGCTTAAAACGGTTTATGATGAGGAGCAGGCCAAACGGCAGGAGTTGGAGGCTGCCAACCGCCGTTTGCGTGAGCTTGACGACCTGAAAACGACTTTCGTTGAGCTGGTTAGTCATGAGTTGCGTACTCCCGTTACGGTTATTAACGGCTACCTTGAGGTTATGGCTGAGATGTTGGCGGGCCGACTGGAGAAGCAGGAAGCCGATTTTTTCCAGCTTGTGAGTGACCAGAGCCGACGACTGGGCGAATTAATCGAGGATATTACCAATTTTACCCATCTTACCCGCAGCCAAGCCCTACCCCAACCCTCCGAACAGGAGAATAACCTTAATCTGGTGGCGTTGGTCAAAAGTGAATTGCACAAACTGGCCTTTGAAACTGAAAAGATGCAGCTTCAAATTGCGGTTGAGCTACCCGAAACGATTGTGCCAGCCAATATTGACCCCGCCCGTTTTCGGGTTATTATTTCCCACCTGCTGAATAATGCTGTAAAATTTAATGTGCAGGGTGGTTGGTTACGGCTCAGCCTGAAAATCGAGGGTCAGGGTGATGATTCTGGTAGTCCTAAAAATTTGAGGCTAAGGATAAGTAATAGCGGGATAACGATTCCGCCCGAATTAATTGCCGGGATGTTTGAGGCTTTTCAGCAGGGACAGGCCACCCAGACGCGCAGCTATAATGGTCTTGGCCTAGGTCTAGCTCTGGTGCAATATGCCATCCGCTCCTTTAACGGCGAAATATCGGTGAAAAGCGGCGTAGAGGAAGGCACAGTTTTTGAGGTCAAGTTACCTTATATTAGCTGGCAAAATCCTGAAGAATTGACCCAACGTTTGCAACAGCTACAGTCTATAAATCTGGCTTACGCCCAGGATTTACGCCGCTTATACGAAGCCGAGCGCGAGAAAGGATTAGCCCTGGTTAAACTTACCGGGGATTTGGAGGAGAAACAAAAACGGCTGAACCTGTTCCTGTCCGAGCTTTTAACCGCTCAGGAAAAAGAGCGGCGGCGGGTTTCGATGGATTTGCACGATGGACTGGCTCAAACTTTGACTTTCGCTCATCAGATGATTGAGATGACCGAGGTGGAAGCCCCAGCCGTATATAATTCAAAGGCTTTTTCCAGAGCTAAAGAGGGCCTGAAAGTCGCCCGCACTGAAGTACGTAGGCTGGTAGCTGGGTTACGCCCGGACGCGCTTGACCGCTTTGGTCTAATTCCGGCCTTGCGTGATTATTTTGCTACTCAAGCTAAAGAGCTGGGCTGGGAAGCTACCTTTGAGGTAATTGGCGAGTTTGGCGAACCGGGCCACTCTACCCTTGAACATCAGATTGAGGAAAACCTATTCAGAATTGCTCAGGAAGCTATTACTAATGTTCGCAAACATGCCGAGAGCAAAAAAGTTTTGCTTAAATTAGTCCGTATGCCAGAACAAGCCCTATTAATTGTGCAGGATTGGGGTAAAGGTTTTGCTTTACCCAATGAAAACGGCGCAGGTCAAAGTGCCAAGAGCGATACTTTGGGCCATTTCGGACTCATCGGCATTGAGGAACGTACCCGCTTATTAGGTGGGCAGATAGAAATACAATCCAGCCCCGGTAATGGTACAGTGCTGACCGTCCAAATTCCCCTGAATAGTTGTTAGTTGTTAGTTGTCAAACTTAGCCCTCTTCCTTTATAGGGAAGGGGGAATATTGGAAATAATATGCAACATATTTCGTCTATTTTCCGCCGCGAGTGGAAAGAAATCCTGAAAAATCGCACCCTATTACAAACGATGCTGCTATTGCCGATATTGCTGGTAGCCCTGCCCACTGGCGTTATTTTATTTATGAATAGCGTAGTGCTGGATTTTGCTGAGAAGAATCGCCCACCAGAAGTTGTTAGTAGCTTCGGCCCGCTCAGTGGGGCAGATAATACTACGATTTTAGCGGGGTTGATTACCCTCTGTTTTACCTTTTTCCTACCCTTGCCCGCCGTGTTGCCCATGACTATTGCCAGCAGCAGTTTGGTCAACGAGAAGGAAAAACGCAGCCTTGAGCCCCTTCTGGCGACCCCAGTCAAAACCAGGGAGTTATTATGGGGGAAAAGTCTTTCGGCAATAGTCCCAGCCACGATTCTAACCTGGCTAAGTTTTGGGCTGTTGGTGCTGGTGTTGGGCCTTGTCCTTAATCGTAATGTGATTACCAAGCTGGACTTGCCGTTATGGTTTGCGATTATCGGGCTATGGACTCCGGCCCTGGCGACCTGGACAACCCTGATAGGGATTGCCATATCCTCACGGGCGAAAGATGCACGCGCCGCTACCCAGGCCGGAAGCTTTATGGTTATCCCGATTTTGGCCTTGATTGTTGGGATGGGCACGGGATTAGTAGTTTTTAACTGGGCGGTTTTCGGGATTGGGCTGGTTGTGTGGCTAATGGCAGTAGCTGTCGCCTACTATATTGCCAACCAGTTATTTGACCGCGAAACAATCCTGACGCGCTGGAAGTAAAAGATGCCTAAAAGCCAAAGTTAGCATATAATAGTCCCCATCTTATATCAGGCAAAAATATTCTCCAGGAGATAGGTGTGATAAGGCTGGCGACAAGTAACGATTTGGATTTAGCTCCCTTTTTTTTCCCAATAGAGGCTGGTTGGGTTATGCCACCTTCGGGCTTGGTAGAAACTGTAGAAGGCACGCCGGGGGAAGGCGTAGAACGGCTGCTGGCGGGACAACTGGACATCGCTTTGGTTGGCCCAGCTATTTATGCTGCCAACCGGGAAAGTCTCCAAGTTTTGCCTTTGCCGCTCCTCACCTCCGATATTTATAGCGATAATATTTTTCTGATTAGCCATAAAAGGTTAGACCAGTACGAGAAGCCCCGCATTACCCTGCCTAAAACAAACCTTACCGCCGAAGGATTAATCCGAATCTTAGCCAAACCCTATTACGGTTTTGAGCCAGAATTTCAGATGGTCGGCTCCGAGCTTGAGGCTTTAAATGCGATGAGCGGCCTAGATACCGATATGTGTATCCTCAGTGGTGAGGTGGGGATGCGGGCGGCAGGGCCAGCCAACACCAAAGGTTATTTTGTGGAGGATTTGAGCAAAGCCTGGTGGTTACTGGTTGGTTTGCCTATTCCACTTGGACTTTTTGCTATTCGGAAAAGCTGGATAAAAGAAACAGTGGATGCCAGTGGGCAAGCCCGCCAAATGATTTTGTTTTTACGCAACTGTTTGCAAAAGGCCAAAGAACAGATGCCGACCCTGACCGAACTCGAAGAACGCCGCACGGGTCTCCCCGCCGAAGCTCTCATCAAACATTTTGGGATTCAACGCTACGAGCCTAACGCCGGACATTTACGCGGCTGGCTGGAATTCTATCGGCGGGGTGCAATGGTGCATTTTTCCTCACCCCTGACCGAAATAGATTTCTTTCCAGCTCTAGGCCCGGTTCCAGCCCCACCCCATGGGCCAGTCCGCCGCAGTCAGCCCGAAAACAAACCCACTCCCGACAGCAAAAAGAGAGCCCGCGATAAAGCTCAGGAACAGGGTCTGACGGTCTTGCGCGGTGGCAAAGACTCCAAACCCTCGGAAGAAAGTAACGAGTAACGAGTAACGGGTAGCGAGTAACGAGTCAAAGGTCAAAAGTTAAAAATCATAATCCCTCGTCACTCTGAGCCTGCCAAGGGTCTAGCTCATAACATTGAGATTCTTAGCGTTTGCTCAGAATGACAAGGCTGGGTTATTGTAGATGATAGTAGTAATTTTAGTCGCTTGCTGGCCCTCTTTCTACTTTTGACTTTTGACTCTTAAACATCCTGTCTATCCTGTCCATCTTTGTGAATATTTCCCGACAACCACAGCAGATTTTCGATTATTTTCTATATATGTTAAAATAGGCGCAAGCTGTATGCTTTTTCACTATTACCAAATCGAAATCTTGGATTAGCGAAACTTGTAATGCCCAGCTTCAGACATTATCACCTGTAATATTTGCTGATAATTTATGGCGTATTACACCCTATTAAGGAAGAGTTGCTTTGAAAAATCCTAAAATTCTTATCGTAGACGACGAGCAGAATATCCTCCGTTATCTTAGTGATGCCCTTGAAGATGAAGGTTATTTAATTACCACAAAGGCCAGTGGCACCGAGGCGGTTACCGCTTTGGAAGAAGAAAATTTCGACCTGGTGCTGGTAGACCTGAAATTGCGGGATATTGACGGCCTGGAAGTAATGCGCGAGGCCAAGAAAAATTCGGCTGAAACTGTTGTAATAATGTTAACCGGGCATGGCTCACTGGAAAGCGCGATGGAGGCCATTCGCTACGGCGCATCTGACTATTTACTGAAACCCGTGAAGGTGCAAGCTCTCAAGGACAGCCTCAAGGAAGGTCTGCAAAAACGTGAAAATGCTCTGCAACAAAAACGTCTGGCAGACCAGGCTCGGATTTTCGCCCGGAATGTAATCGAGGGTGGCGAGGTTGCCAGTGGGATTGAAATTGTTGAACGGCGGGGGGATATAATTGCCCCAAGCGATGGCGAAATCATTAAGGTTTCGGATGTGGTGGTCGATGCCCGCAAGCACGAGGTACGCCGCGCCGGGGAGTTGCTGAACCTGACTCCTACCGAGTTCAACCTGCTAGTAACTTTGATGAATAATTCCGGGCGGGTTTTAAGCTGCAAATATCTGGTAAAACAGGTTCACAATTACGACCTGAGCGAATTTGACAGCCGTTCAATGATTCGGGTACATATCAAGCATCTCCGGCATAAAATTGAGCGTGACCCCAATAACCCGGAATATATTTTGAACGTGCGGGGGTTGGGCTACAAATTCGGTACCTAGTTAGTTGTTGGGGAAATACTACAAAATTAAGCTGGCGGAAACAATGAAAATTTGGAATAGTTTAATAACACCACCTGCGCGTTTTAAACCTGACCACCAACTCCAGGCCCGTTTGCTCAATGTTTTGCTGACTATTACTGGCCTGGGATTGTTGCTGCTGATACCAACCTCTCAGGCTGACCGCCCGTTTGACCCTAACCCCCGCACGTTTATCCCGGAAGTTTTGGGCTTGGCGGTAGTATTAATTAGCTATATCCTCAACCGCTTGGGTTTTACCAGAACCTCCGCAATCTTTTTTTTCCTGGCAGTAAACGCCCTGGTAATAATTTACCTTTCCACCGAAATTGATGATATTGTTTCGCAAGGGTTGCAAGCCGTGACCCCGGTGTTGGTGATTCCAATTGTGTCGTCTGGCGTAATCATTGGCCCAATCTATAGTTTTATTTTTGCAGGTATCAGCGTGATTTCGGTGCTGACTTTAGCCATAGTCAGGTCTGGGGTTGGAATCCGAAACATGGAGTCGCCGATTCAAGCTATTACCCTGCTTTCAATCCCTATTAGCCTGTTTTTTGTGGTAGCGGGTTTATCCTGGTTTTTTGAAAGCAATATTCGTAGTCTGGTGGCCCGTCTGACCGCCCAAAATCAAGCCCTGGATTTGGTAAATCGGGAATTGGCCCGCAAGCGCGAGATAGAGCTACAACTTAACCGCCGGATTAACCAACTTACTAACCATGTTTCGCAGTCTTTCGAGGAACAGAACCGGGATACCGCCGACCAGTTTTCGGCCTTGCTGGAAGTTACCACCACCATCGAGCAACTAAGTGCCACTAACGAGGCTATCTCAAGGGTAGCTAGTCAGGTAGATAATACCGCCCAGAACGCCCTGAAAGTAGCCGAGGAGGGCACAAATAACGTGCGCCAGGGGCTCGACGCGCTAGTGCTATTAAACGAACAAGCCCAGGCGGTGGCTAATTCGATGGACGACCTTTATAATCAGGCGCGGCAAATTGACCAGATTATTGAGCTTATCACCGAGGTGGCAGAAGAAACCAATCTGTTGGCCTTGAATGCGACAATTGAGGCGGCGGGGGCGCGGGAATACGGTCGGCGTTTTGCCAGTGTTGCGAACGAAGTGCAACGTCTGGCGAACCGTAGCCGGGAAGCTGCCGACCAGGTGCGTCAGGTGGTGGGGGAGATTCGCAAGGCCATCGAGAATGCTTCCGAGGTAGCTCAAAAGGGCATGCGCGAAACAAATGGGGTGATGCGCGGGACGCGCCAGATTGAACATACTTTAGAAGGGATTGTGGCGATGGTTGAGAATACCGCCACGCTAGCCCGCCAGATTTCGCTCTCTATTCAGCAACAACGGGGCGCGACCGTCCAGGTGGTAGATACCATGCGCCAAATTTCGACCATCTCGCACACGGTGGCGCGGGGCAGTCAGGAATTAATGGATAATGTCTACGAGCTAAACGACACTGTTTTGCAACTGAGCAGTGTAGACAACGAAGAATAGCAAAGGGCTTAGGTATGTCCTGGGAAGGGCTTGACTTAGGGCGGTATCATTTACAAAAGCGGATTGGGCGCGGGGGCTTTGGTGAAGTTTACCGGGCTACCGAGGTTGGGCTTGACCGATTAGTTGCAGTTAAAATTTTGAGTGGGCCAGAGGATTTGAACGATAACGCCCGCAAAAAGCTGCTGGAACGCTTTGGACAGGAAGCCCGGATTATCGCTCACCTTGACCATTATAATATTCTGCCCATTTTTGCCTTTGACCAATTTGAAGGCACACCCTATCTGGTGATGCCTCTGATGGCAAAAAGTCTTAGTCAACGCTTACGGGCGGGGCCGTTAAGCCTGGAGGAAATTGTTTTTTACTGTGGGCAGGCGGCGGCAGGTTTGCAATATGCCCACGACCAGAATATTATTCACCGCGACATCAAACCCCCTAACATTTTGCTAAACGAGGATGAACGCCGTCTAGTTATTGCTGATTTTGGGATTGCCCGGATTCTGAGCAGCCTGAACGAAATGACCATGACCAGTGTGATTATAGGTTCGCCGCTTTATATGGCCCCTGAACAGTCGGCGGGGCTAGTCGGGCGCAAAGGGGATATTTATAGCCTGGGCCTGACGGTCTACGAAATGCTAACCGGGCTGTTGCCTAAAGAGCACGCCTACAAAAACCTGATACCGCCAAGCCGGATACGTCCCGAAATACCCCCCACGATGGATATTGTGGTGCTGAAAGCTCTGGAGAAAGACCCAGATTTGCGCTATGAACGGGTGGATATGTTTGTGTGGGAGCTGGAACGCGCTTTACTCTCAATCGGGCGGCGACCACAACCCCCCGCAAAAGCCGCGCCCCGTCTGCAAGCCACCGACCAGACTGAGGCGATATTGCCGAATGTACCCAAAGCCAACACCCCCTCCAATCCAACCACACCCGGCCCAACTATTCCGCCCGGTTCGGTGACTCCGCTGGCCCAGCCACAGCCCCGACTAGCGCAACCAATCCCGCCTCGACCACAGTCCCAAACCGTTACCCCACCCCCTACCCCGTCAGGCCACAGCACTGAACCACGTATTTTGCCACCCAGCCAGAAGCTAAAAGATGGGCCGAGTGGGCCTACCCTGGTTATTCTTTCGATGATTTTGCTGGTGATTTTGCTAGGGGTGGCTCTGGTGGTATTAATGAGTATTTCTTGACCGGGCGGGGAGACCTCACCCCAACGAGTTTTCCAAATTTTGGATTTTAGATTTTGGATTAGATTCCTAAGTAGGCTTTTTTTACTCTTTCATCCTGTAGCAAACTCTGGGAAGAACCTTCCAACGTAACATGACCAGTTTCCAGCACATAGCCCCGGTGGGCCTGTTCCAAAGCGGTTTGTACATCCTGCTCCACAATCAGGATAGTCGTGCCCTCTTTGTTAACCTGGTCAATAATGCCAAGCAAGCTTTCGATGATAACGGGAGCCAGACCAAGTGATAGCTCATCAATCATCAACAGGCTAGGACGGGCCATCAAACCGCGCCCAATCGCCACCATCTGTTGTTCACCGCCACTAAGCGTCCCAGCAAGGCTATGTAGGCGTTCTTTGAGGCGAGGGAAAAGGTCTAGCATATGCTCAAGGTCGGCAGTGATTTGAGCTTTGTCCTTGCGCCGGAAAGCTCCCATCAGCAGGTTGTCACGCACAGGCAAAGCTCCAAAAAGACGACGACCTTCAGGCACATGGGCAATCCCCGCTTCTACGATAGATTGGGTAGTGACTCCTGTAATATTCTGCCCGTTAAAATAAATTGTGCCACTGCGGGGGGTCAACAAACCACTGATGGTAGAAAGCATGGTGCTTTTACCCGCCCCGTTCGAGCCCACCAAAGCCACTATTTCACCCCTGTAAACGTTCAGTTCGGCTTCCCAAAGCACCTGAACATCGCCATAAGCTACGTTTATCTTATCAATTTTTAGCAAAGGTTCGCTGCCAGTTGAGTTTAAACTATTTGAGCTCTGGGAATTATCAGCAACCATTAGCTATTCTCCAGCCTTATATCAAGTCCTGATGAGTATTATTTATTTGTAGGGGCGGGTCTGTGACCCGCCCGGACAGGTTGGAAACCCGCCCCTACATTTTTATTGCACAGCAAATAACCCTACTTACTATTATAAGGGTAAATTGCCATGTTTTTTGGGTGGGTTGGTGTCGCGCTTGTTCTTGAGCATTTCAAGAGCGGCAATAATCTTGGGGCGAGTATCCTGCGGCTCGATAATATCGTCAATGTAGCCGCGTCCCGCCGCCACATAGGGACTGGCGAACTTCTCAATATATTCCGCTTCCAGACGTTTGCGGGTTGCCTGGGGGTCGTCACTTTTCTCAATTTGGTCTTTGAAAATAATGTTAACTGCCCCATCCACCCCCATCACCGCAATCTCAGCGGTAGGCCAGGCATAGTTAATGTCACCCCGCACATGCTTTGAACTCATAACATCATAAGCTCCGCCGTACGCCTTTCGCACAATCACCGTAACTTTGGGGACAGTGGCTTCACAATAGGCATAAAGCAACTTTGCCCCGTGCCGGATGATTCCGCCATGCTCCTGAGCCACCCCCGGCAAGAAACCAGGCACATCCACCAGCGTCACTATCGGAATATTAAAGCAGTCGCAGAAGCGCACAAAACGGGCCGCTTTATCCGATGAATTTATATCAAGTACACCCGCCAGCACCGCCGGATTCTGCCCGACAATTCCGACGCTACGCCCCCCCATCCTAGCAAAACCTACCACAATATTCTGGGCGTAATATTGGTGAACTTCCAGAAATTTCCCATCATCCACAATCCGATGAATAATTTCGCGCATATCATAGGGCTTATTGGGAGAGGCCGGAACTATATTGTTTAAGTCGTGGTCACGGCGGCTGGGAAGGTCACCCGTTGGTAGAAAGGGTGGGTCTTCCACGTTGTTGCTAGGCATATAACTCAATAAATCACGCAAGGTCTGGATACACTGCACTTCGTCTTTGACCGCAAAATGTGCCACCCCACTAACCGAGTTATGCACCATTGCCCCGCCCAAATCCTCAAAACTGACTTCCTCGTGGGTCACGGCCTTGACCACGTTTGGCCCGGTCACAAACATATGACTGGTATCTTCCACCATCAAAATGAAATCGGTCATTGCCGGACTATAAACCGCACCCCCAGCACACGGGCCCAAAATCGCCGAAAGTTGGGGCACTACCCCGCTTGCCAGCACATTCTTCAAGAAAATATCGGCATAAGCTCCCAGCGAAACCACTCCTTCTTGAATCCGGGCCCCGCCGCTATCGTTCAACCCGATAACGGGGGCACCGTTCTTCATCGCTAAATCCATTATCTTGCAAATTTTCTCAGCGTGGGTTTCGGAAAGCGAGCCTCCAAAGACCGTAAAATCCTGCGAGAAGACAAAAACCAACCGTCCATCCACCTTGCCATAGCCCGTAACCACCCCATCTCCCAGGTATTTCTGATTCTCCAGGCCAAAATCGGTGCTTCGGTGGGTTACAAAGGTGTCCAGTTCCTCGAACGAGCCTTCGTCCAACAAGAGGTCAAGGCGTTCGCGGGCAGTCAGCTTGCCCTTAGCATGTTGGGCCTCAATGCGCTTTTGTCCGCCACCCAATAGAGCTTGTTGGCGCAACTCTCTTAATTCTTCAATTTTTTCCTGGTTAGTTTTGGGTTGGGGAGTACCGTTGGGAGAAGATGTAGCTTTTTCAGCCGCGCCCGTTTCCAGGCTACTCTTGTGTGCCTCTAAATCAGCCATTGCAACGTTGCCTTCTTTCATTATGAGCATTTGCGGAGGTTTCTTTTACGTTATGAATATTACCACAAGCCACCTCAAATTGAAAATAGACAGTAGGGCAGGGCTGTGCTATTATCAACTTAGCATACTGCTCTTACAGTAACATTTGGGTTTATAACCCTTTGGGCTGGTGTTATACCTACCCTTAACTATTAATATTGTACAGTCGAATTTATTATATAAGATTTCCACAGGCACTGGTGCATGGATAACATAGAATTTGAAGTTGGGAAACAGTATCGAAACCGCCGAGGTGGATATACTGTACTTGAATTGCGTGGCCCCAAGATGTTTGTGCAATACGCCGATGGGCAAACGGGCGAGTTGACGATGGAGCAACAGGCTCAAATTTACTTCAACATTTTAGTTGAGGATAAAGTCCGTCAGGCACAGGAGGAGGCCGCCGCCCGCCATCAACCTAAAAACCCGCGCGCTACTCCCAAAGCGAGCCCCGCCCCTACAGCTTCCAGCCCGCGCCCAGTGGCAACTCCGCGCCCAGCCACTTCTAAAACGTCCGCCGCGTCTGAGCCGAATTTGCCGCGCCGTACCCTACTCGCTAATAGCCCTAACGACCAGACTTTTCGGGCGGGTGATATTCGGATTCTTAGCCAGTTCAAGGGTTACGGTAATCCCAATGCCCCTATCTGGTTTATGGGTTTTGAGGATTATAGCGATTTAGGGACGGTAGAGTTAAAACATCGGTTGGCTCTGGACATCTACGAAGAACCTTATGTCAGTTTGCCAGAACGCCTGAAGCTGGAAAAGGTGCCGCTAGAGTACCGCTACGCTACGCCAGCCTGGAAAATTATGGCCTATATGGGCTCGCGGCTGAATGGCGTAGGACAGACCCCTACCCCCAGCGAGTTGGATGAATATTACGCCAGCAGTTTTGGCACAAAAGAGGGCAATCTGCTTATCTCTGACCTGTTGCCCCTGCCCACCCCCGGCAACAACGACTGGCCCTATAGCAAAATTATCATTAGCGATAATTCGATGGTGCAGTATGAGTTGCGTGACCGCAAAATCTACACCGCGAAATTTTTACCAGAGCGCATTAACATTTTCAACGGCCTCTACGAACAGCGCAAGGCTCGTCAGGATGCGCCCCGTTATATTTTTTGCTATGGCAGACGTTACTGGAGTCAGTATCGCAAGGTTTTCCCTTTTACCTATAGCGAGATGTTGCTGGCAAGTGGCAAAGATGGTAGCGAAAGCAATATTATGCTAGCGCGGGATAATAAAACTGGCAGTTGGGTAGTGCTACTCGGTACTCTCAGCGACACACGCGGCGATGCCACCCAATACCTCTGCGACCAACTGGCCCAACGTCTGGAATTGTTAAACAAGTGAATTTCGTAGCTTGAAAATCGGCCTTTTGTTACTTTTTCAAGATGATGGTGCTGGTTCAGAGGATTTTAGTAGACCGCCGCTCTGAAAATCCCCTTAGCTTATATGCCTTCCTTCTCCTTACCATAGAAAACCAAAATTGGATATTTTTTCATCTTAATCTCCTGTAACCAGGAATCCTTGACCCAACGTATCGCGGAGGTCAATTACAAATTCGCTGCGCCCAGTGATAAAGGCCCTGCCGCTAACCTCCGGGATAATCGCCGGGAAAGCCCCAACGTGAGTTACGGCTCCTACTTTGCCGCGAAAAACGCTACCTGCTCCCAGGATACTTTCGATGACGATTTCCTGCTCCTCTTTGATTTCGCCTTTGGCATGATGCAGTGCCAGACGAGCCGAAACCCCCGTGCCAGTAGGCGAGCGGTCAACCTCGGCGTTGGCAAAAACGCAGATGTTACGGCTGTGATGAGTAGGGTCTTGGGGTGGCCCGGTGAAAATCGTGCCATAGAGGAAACCCAAATCTTCTTCTTCGGGATGCTGAATTTTCAGAGTAGCGTTAACCGCCCGTTTGATAGCCTCACTTGCCGCTACCAAAAGGCTGGTTTGGACGGGAGCAACCTCTAGCCCGACCTTTTCCGCCGGAAGAATGGCATAAAAAGCCCCACCAAAAGCTATATCCAACGTAACCGAGCCAAATTCAGGGGTTTTTAACACAATATCGCGGGCGTATAAAAAGGACGGCACATTCAGAAACAAAACCCGCTCTACTCGACCTTCATCGTTCAGGTGGGCGGTTGCCAGCACTAGCCCTGCCGGAGTATCCAGATTAACCGGGGTAGCTCGCCCCTTTGCCGGAAGTGCGCCAGTTTCGATCAAGGCCGTAACCAGGGCGATTACCCCATGTCCACACATGGTGCTATAGCCCTCGTTGTGCAGGAAAAGCACCCCTAAGTCGGCGGCGGGCGAAACGGGCGGGGTTAGTATACAGCCGTACATATCGTAATGACCACGCGGCTCCCACATCAGGGCGCGGCGAATATAATCCAGATTTTGCTGCATATATCGCCGCCGCTCTAGCATAGTGCTACCAAGTAGCTCCGGCATACCGCCCGTGACAATTCGCAACGGTTCGCCCGCCGCGTGGGTCTCCAGGGTGGTCAAAACCATAACATCTTTGCCAACAGGCCAATTAGCCAAAAAATTTAGTTCCATAATTCCTATTTGAACTGCACAATCATTTCGATTTCGATTGGCATATTGTTGGGTAACCCGCCCATACCCACCGCCGAGCGCGCATGCTTGCCGATTTCCTCACCAAAGACCTCCACAAACAGGTCACTTGCGCCATTGATAGCCAGGGGTTGTTTGCCGTAATCGTCTATGGCGTAGACCATCCCCAGCACTTTCACCAACTTTACCACCCGGTCAAGGCTGCCCAACTCTTTTTTCATGGTTGCCAGCAAGTTCAGCCCGGTCAGACGGGCGGCTTTGTAGGCATCTTCCGGCGAAACTTCCTTGCCAACCTTGCCCTGATAGGCCAATTTGCCGTCCGGCCCGGTTGGGCCATGCCCCGCCAGAAATAATAAATCCCCTGCCGCTACCACCGAAATAAAGTTAAAACCAGGAGGGGCCGCAAAAGCCGGGGGTAATTCAATTCCTAATTCCACCAGCCGTTGCTCAATTTTTCCGTCTGCCATCACGTTTCCTTTCTCTATTAATCTAAAATCCAAGATCTAAAATCTAAAATTATTCACCACAGAGGCACAGAGAACACAAAGAAATTTTAAATTTTATAAAACCTTTGTGCCCTTTGTGTCTTTGTGGTGAATATTTTGGCTCGAATGCCTAATGGCTAACTCCTGTTATTAGCCAAAAGATATTGTGAGTTTTGGGAGAGCTATACCCGCTACCTCAGCCGACCAGATTTCGCCGACTGTGACGGGTAAGGCTTTAGTCAAAGTGCCAGTGGTAATAACTTCCCCGGCGGAAAGGGGCGTGGCACCCGGCTGCTGGCTTAAAATATCGGCTAACCAGCCCAATGCTAACGCCGGACTATCCAGCACATTGCTCCCTAGCCCATCCGCCGCATTTTCCACCCCTTTGTATAAGGAAATTGTGAATTCCCGAAGCTTGCGAGCCAGTTCAGGTAGGTTTTCCTCGGTCACAGGGTGCGGGTCGCCTATAATCAGGGCGGCGTGCAAACCAAAGTCGGCAAGCGCGTCGGCTGGTTTAAAAGTCCAGTCGGGATAATTGCAATCTACAATCTCAAAGCCTAACGCCACCCACTCCACATTTTTCAAAAGGCCAATCTCGTCCTTTGTACCAGCCGCCGGAGCAGAGCTAAGTTTAAAAACGATTTCCGGCTCGATAAAAGGGGCGGCCATTCCTGCTAATGAGAGCGTCGCGGCATTATCAATGGCATATTGCAGGGTTTTATCGTAGACGTGCGCCCAGATGACCGTATCCAGACCTAAATCAGGCCAGATGGTTTTGTTGGTAAAGCCGATTTTGCGACCCACCGGGCTATAGCCACTCCCCATCCGCAGTCGCAACAATTCCGCCCCCACCGTGTAGCCATCCTCAATACTGAAATTTGGGTTAGCGGCGGAGGGCGGCGGCACTATCCCGGCAGTCGGCCTTGCGGCGAACAACCCGTTAGCAATTTCCCGATAATTTACTTCTGACATATGGATACCTCTTTAACAAAATAAAATTCATACATGGCGTTAAAACTCAAAACTCATAATTCAAAACTAGCCTCAAGCGTGCGGGCGGCCCGTAGCACGGTGGCTTCGTCCCAGGGTTTACCCGCCAGTTGCAAACCTAGAGGCAGGTTATTTTTGCCACAACCAACTGGCACACTAATAGTAGGCCAACCCAACAGGTTAAACGGCCCGGTCAGGATGGTGCTGGCGGGTTTACCGAGCGGTAGGGCGGCATAAGGCATGGTGGGCGTGCTGAGTAAGTCCACCTGCTGCCAGATTGCAGAAATTTTCTGACGATATTGGGTGCGGGCCTGTTGAGCCTGAACAAAAGCGCGGGGACTGTAGCCATAAGCCACCAGCACCCGTTGGCGCATAAAATCGCCATAATCGGACAGACGCGACGCAAGCCAGGGAGCGTGAAAAGTGGTAGCCTCCAGTCCGATAATCGCCCCGTTAATATTCCAGAGGTCTTTCCAATAGGGCAGGTCAATTTCTATTAGTTCTGCGCCCTGCTCTTCCAGAGTTTTCAAGCCCTTTTGCCAGCCCGCCATCATCTCGGCGGTGGCTAGTTCGGCCTGAGTGCTGTCCCGCAACACCCCGATACGCAAACCCTTAACCCCACCCTCCAGATTAGCGTCGGCGGCTAACCAATCGCTATTGGGGCGAGTGCGAATGTCGCGGGGGTCATGTCCTGCCAGAACTTCCAGCATCAGGGCGGCATCGGTGACGGTGCGGGTCATTGGGCCAAGATGGTCAAGCGACCACGAAAGAGTTGTGCCGCCGAACAAGCTCACCCGCCCAAAGGTTGGTTTTAGCCCCACCACCCCGCAGAACGAGCCAGGAATACGGATGGAGCCGCCCGTATCCGTCCCTAACGCCCCAAAAACCAGCCCCGCCCCTACCGCCGAGCCTGAACCGCTACTTGAACCACCCGTGTCAAATTCGGGGTTGTAGGGGTTGCGGGTAGGGCCATAATGTCCGTTGTTAGAGCCGGGGGAATAGGCGAACTCCGACATCCGGGTTTTGCCCACGATAACCGCCCCGGCCTTTTGCAACCGCTCCACCCCCGCCGAGTCATAATCGGTCAGATTATCCGCCAGAATCTTCGACCCGGCGGTGGTGATAGTGCCGCGCATCGCCAACAAATCCTTGACTGCCACCGGGACACCGTGCAATGGCCCACGATACTGACCTTGTGCAATCTCCCGCTCGGCTTGTTGGGCGGCAGCTATGGCCTGTTCCGCCAGCACCAGTTGGAAGGCGTTCAGCTCTCTATCCTTCTCGGCAATTTTGCTAAGGGCTTGTTTGGTCAATTCAACGGGTGAAACTTCCCCGGCCTTAATTTTGGGAGCAATTCCAGCGATAGAATCAGAATCCGAGGATGAAAAGGCCGCACCTTCAACCTTCAAGGGTGAAACGGATGGACTATCGTCCCAATCCTTGAGATAATCCGGCAAAAAATCCGAGGGCAGACCATCGGCGATAGTTTCAAAGGCGATAACCGTCCCTAGGAAACCCTTGTCCTGCATACTTTGAATATCGTCGTCGGTAAGGCTAATGCCCGCCAATTTGGTATTTAGCCGCAGTCGCTCGATAATTGTGTTTCGTCGTTGCTCATCGCTCATTACTAGAACTCCCTGAGAAATCTCATATCTAAAATCTAAAATTTTTCGACCTTTGACCCTTGATATTTCCCCTAAAATGAGTTGCTAGGTTCAAGGTTAGAAATATTAAAGGTAGTAGTGACTTTAGTCGCTTCTTCGCCCTAAATTAAGAAAAGACTAAAGTCTTTACTACCTAAACCCCCTCAAAACCCTAGTCACAACTATTATAAACTCAATGAGGGTACACTACCTGACTTTTGACTTTCGACCTTTGACTTTCAACTTTTGATTTAGCCAATATCAATTGACCAGTCGCCGGAGGAGCGGATGGTCAAGTAATAATCACCAGCCAGAGCTGAGAAGGCCTTTTCCCCGGTATAATTCCCAATTTCGTTAGCGATAGTCGCCACATTTCGACCGTTGCTATCGTAAGCGACCACCGCAAAATTGCGTGGCCCGGAATAAGCCAGATGGAAAACATTCAAGCCAACCTGGGGCGGGGTGAATTTCAGGGTAACATCGCCCTTGCCCTTGAAGGATGCGCCGGGTTGGGGTGGCTCTTGCCGCAAGCTTAGCATATCCTGAATATCAACCTTCCAGTTGCCATCGGCGGTAACTTCCAGAGCGTAGCTGCCACTTTGCGGCACTTCGATAAAGGTGTTGCCCTGATACACCCCAATAGTGTTAACCGGGAAGCCCACCGTTTTGCCTGTGGGGTCTAACACTTTGGCCGCGAAATTTTTCTTGCCATCATGGAAGCTAGTCATACGGGCGATACCCGCCGAGACATTAACTCCTTTTACCACCTTGTTACCACTTCCGGTCAGGCTGATAGGCGCAGGGATATTCTGCAAATAACGCCAGTGATAATAGTGTTGCCCGATATTGCCCATCTCTACCTTGAAACCATCAGGGTTAGAGGGGGTATAGGTCAGCACCCGCCGCTCGTAAAGCTGGATTAGAACATCCTTCTCCTGTCCGGCTACCACCGCCCGCGCCCAAAACGCCTCAGCAATCGGGTAGCCAAAGACGTTAGCGATGGGGTTAACGGTATAAACTTTACCCGCAACATAGTTTACCCCTGTCCAAACTTTACCGTTCAGGTTTTGGAAATCCTGGAAAACGCTCGGAATATTATGGCCTAAAGTTCCTTCATAAGTGGCGATTGTTATATTGGCAGGCGGTTTATCCAGGGTCGTAACCGTGCCATCCTTAGCAATAGCTTGATTGATACTCTGCCCGGTGCGGTCAGGGGCGGTATTCTCTCCCGGCTGAAAGGTTACTACCCCTTTGAAACTGGCGTAGGTGGGCGCAACCGCATTGCCGTTGGAATTGTCATCCCCGGCAACCTGAATAGTGCTGGGGTTTAGCTGGATAAAACGGTTATCACCATCCTGTCGCAAGCCTGTTACCAGTTCTTTGGTCAGGAGGCCGTTGGTCACTAATTGCCCGTTTGCTGACAATTCCATCCGGCTTTTATCAAAATATTGCACCAGGCGGCGACCATTCGACCCTTCCTGATATTCCTCGGAAAAAGCCCCAAAGGTATTCGGCCCCCAGGTATAGCCCCGCCCCGCCCCTGGTTGCTCGTCTACCAGTTTATCGCTATATTCCCAAAGCTGTTTGAACTTGGCGGTAGCATAGTTAGGGGCGGAATAGACAGGCAAGAGGGTCAGGCTGGTTAATATAAATGCTAAAAATAAAACGGCAAAATAACGGTATTGAGAGGGTCTCATAGTCCCTTCTTTCTGAAGATAGCTTAAATTTGGCATTAGCTTGTACAACTAACGCCAATATAGCAGAATCCAGCAAGGCGGGCAACCAAAGTCAGAAGTTGAAGGTCTAAAGTTATAAGTCGGAGGTCTAAAGTCCGAGGAAAATTAACAAGGATGGACAGGGTGAACAGGATAGTAGAAAGTGCTGCGATAAAAATCATTGGATGATGGAGCAGCCTCCTACGAATTTCCCGATTTTACATTTTAGATTTTCTACCGCAACCGACAACCGCCAACCAACAACCGCATTGGGGTATTTACGGCTACCTTTTTAGTGACAAAGGTGGTATACTATCGCCAAAATTCATGATGGGACAGCAATGCCAGTCCAGTGATGTTTGCCCAAACCTAAGCGGTTGTCAGTTGTCGGTAAAATTTATGACTAATTTTACAAACTTTCAGAACAGACAGCTCAATCTTTTAGGGACATCAGACAAACTATCATATTTGTTGGTTCTAAACAGAGAAGTTCAACCTGACTGGAAGTAAACGATGCTAATACTTTATGGGGACGATGAACAAATAGCCCGTGACCTTGTTACTAAGGCCCTCACCGCCAGAGGTCATACTGTTTTTGGTTTGGATACTAGCCGGGCCGAAGATATGGGTGGGCGATTAAAAAAGTTAAATGAAGAACACGGCACACCCGACATTTTTATCCTGGACGGACATAATATTCTGGTAGACAAAGCCGGAAACCAGCTTTACGACATGACTCCATTGGGTCTGGTAGCCTGGTTACGCGAAAACGGCGTGCCGGGTAGCTGCAAATTTATTCTTTACTCTAATGATGACAAAATGGTCGAGCAAGCGCGTACCAATCGTCATCTGCAATTTTACGATGCTGTGCCAAAGGGTGGCGAATTAGGCGGTCTTAATGCCTTGATAAAGGCGGTGGAGCAAGCCGCTAAAAGTGGAGTACGTTAGTGTACGTTTTATACGCTGATGATGACCAACTTAGCCTCGATATTGTAGAACGCGCCCTGGTAGCACGCGGGCATGTTGCCAGAGTTATCAATACTGCCCACGCTTCCGAAATGTTTGACCAATTCAAAAGGGCCCTTGAAATTGGCCTTTCCCCTCAAATTGTGGTAGTAGACGGTCATAATATTGCCCGTGACACCGAAGGACGACCCATTATTGATGTCGAGCCCACCACCCTGTTAAGTTGGCTCAGGCGCAACGGCCTACCTGATAACGTGCGCTATGTGCTTTACTCCAGCGACGACAAAATGCTGGAACAGGCCCAAAGAAATCGAACCTGGGGTTTCAGCGCAGCAGTCTCCAAAGGTGGAGAACAGGGTGGTTTGTTGGCGTTGATTCGGATTCTTGAGCAAATCCCGGTGCAGTAAAAATACGAAAGTTAGCTTATGCCCCTTTTCAAACCCACCAGCAATGTTAGCTTAACCGCCACTTCTCTTACCAAACCTCTAATTGGCAAGATTTTCATCGCCTTTAGCCTGATGATAGTGCTGTTAGCCACTATTAGTATTAGTGCCCTTATCAGCCTTAACCAAACCAGCAACGCCCGTAATTACTCGATAAAACTGGAGCGACAGAGCCAGCATTTGCGGGGTTTACAGAATCAGGTACTGGCCTATCAGGCTATTACCAGTTCAGCCAATTTTAATAAAGACACCCTTGAGGCTATTCGCCAGATTCAGTCGGCTTTTGATGTCTATATTTATAATCTGCAAGCCTTAGACTTTGATGCCTTTCCTTTAATGACCGCTCATAATGAGCTAACGGCTCAATTGGGTCAGGTCAGCCGCGCCTTGAATGATGATAACCCGAATAAGGTCAAGGAAAGCCTGAATAGTGCCCAAACACCTATTAATCAGTTAATAAAACTTCTCAGTACCGCTATCCCCGAACGGGAGCAAGCTGCCAGGCGTGCCACCGATGAGGCCGAAACGGTGCAGCAAAACGGTGTTGGGACGGTAGTTGTTATTACCCTGACGGCTCTGTTGTTAAGTGTGGGGGCCTTTTTCTTTATCATACAAAAAGTGGTACGCCCGTTGGGTGGGCTTAACCACCACCTGAACGAGCTATTATGGACGCAAACCGAGCATCTAACCGACCGTCTTAACCATTTACAGGCCGATATTGACCACAATAACGAAATGCTTATTGCCGTGCGACACGACCTTAAAGCCCCACTTAGCAGCATCAAGGGGCTGGCAGAACTGTCGGTAATTATGCAGCCCAACCTGGATAATGAAACGATAGGTAATCTGGCGGAAATAGTGAAGGTCTCGGACAAGGGAGTAGATATGGTCAGCAATATTCTGGCTCACCACGAGTCCCAGCTTGATTTGCATATGGTCAATCTAGGCGAATTGGTGGATAAGCTGTTAAGTCTGGTAGATTTGCGGCTATACGATGTGCAGCGTAAGGTAGAGGTCACGCAGGCGGTGTTTGACCCGGCCCTGATGGAACACGCCCTGCTCAACCTTATCAGCAACGCCCGCAAATTCTGTCAGAGCGGGATTGCGGTGGGTACACGGAAAGTACGGCGGGCGGGCACGCTGGACGAGTACGAAATCGAGCTTTATGTCTGGAATGACGGAGCCCTGATTAACGCGGCTGACCGTCTGGAGATTTTCAAACCGGGCAAACAAACCGAGGAAGGTAAAAAAGCCGGGGGGCACGGTCTGGGTCTGGCAATCGTGAAATCGGTAGCCGAGCGGCATCACGGGCGGGTTACGGTGGACAGCCACGAAAAGGTTGGTACGACCTTCCGCATCTTCCTTCCCGAAATTATCCTGGAAAGTAGCTTCACCAGCAATCCTCCGGTTATACAGCCCACCGAGGCCGTTCTTAGCAACAACTAATAGATTAACAAAATTTGTAGAGGTGGGTTTGTAACCCGCCTGGACTGGTCAATCCCTAAGTACAGGAGGGGCAGTAAAACCACCTCTACATATATATCGAATGAAAGAAAACTATGAAACGAATAATCATAACGATTGTGGCGGCACTTTTAGCGATTGCCGGGGTTATCTGGTTTTTTCAAGGGATTGGCGTAATTGGCGGTAGCTTTATGAGTAGCCAAACCATCTGGGCCATCATCGGGCCAATTGTGGTGGTGGTGGCGGCGGGGTTGTTCTGGTATGGCAATCTCCGCAAGTCCGCCTGATTAGCAGGGGTGACCCGATACGCGGCGGGCGCACCAGCGTCAATGAAAATTTGAACCGCCAAGTTCGCCAAGAACGCCAAATTTTATATTTTCTTAGTGTCCTGGTGTCTTGGTGGTTTGTTCCGCTATTTTCAGAGGAGCTTGACTCCTAAAGGACGGTTCATCCCCCTGAGTACAGGAGGGACAGGCGAACCGCCCCTACGAATTTCCCCGATTTTAGTTTTCCCTAACCCCCATCCCCTAACAGTTACTTCTTTTCCGGCAGCACCACCCGAATGTGCAAATCGCTGAGTTGTTTATCGTCCACCGGGCTAGGGGCGGAAGTCATCTCATCGGTGGCACTCTGAGTCTTGGGGAAGGCAATCACTTCCCGGATATTATCTTCGCCTGCCAGAAGCATTACGGTACGGTCAATACCGGGGGCGATACCACCGTGCGGGGGTGCGCCATACTCAAAAGCGTTGAGCAAGTGACCAAACCGCTCCTGTTGCTGCTCGTCGTTATAGTTTAGCAAACTGAATAACTTGCTCTGGACATCGCGGCGATGGATACGGATAGAGCCACCACCCGCCTCGTAGCCGTTGCAAGCCAGGTCGTAGGCGTTGGCGCGGGCCTTGCCGGGGTCGCTATCGAGCAAATGCAAATCCTCCGGCAAGGGGGCGGTGAAGGGGTGATGCACGGCATCCCAGCGTCCTTCGGCCTCGCTCCATTCTAGCAGGGGGAAATCTACAATCCAGCAAAAGGCCAGTTCGTTGGGGTCGAGCAAATTCAAACGTTTGCCCATCTCGCTACGGAGGCGACCCAGCGCGTTGGTAACAACGGCGGGTTGGTCAGCCACAAACACCAGCAAGTCACCTGCGCCCGCCTCAAAAAGCCCCGCAATCGCGGTAAGTTGCGCCTGACTAAAGAATTTGGCACTGGGTGATTTGCTGATTAGCCCGGTTTCGTCTTGCTCCACCGCCAACCAGGCCAGACCCTTCGCCCCAAACTGCTTCACAAATTCTACCAACCCATCCAGCTCACGGCGGGTATAGCCTGAGCAACCCGGCAGCTTAATACCCTTAACCTGACCGCCCGCCGCCACCGCCCCACTGAATACCTTGAACTCGCTATCCTTGACCAAATCGCTGATGTCGGTCAGCTTCATTTCAAACCGCATGTCAGGCTTATCGTTGCCGTACAAATCCATACTTTCCTGATAAGTCAGCTTAGGAAAAGGCTTGAACTTGAGCTTTTTGTCAGTAGCAACCTTTTCCACCAGTCCGATATAAAGTTCCTCAATTAAGGCCAGAATATCGTCCTGCTCGATAAAGCTCATCTCAAGGTCAAGCTGGGTAAATTCGGGTTGGCGGTCAGCCCGCAAATCCTCATCGCGGAAGCAGCGCGCAATCTGGAAATATTTCTCGAAGCCACTAACCATCAACAACTGCTTTAGCTGTTGGGGCGATTGAGGCAGGGCATAGAACTCGCCGGGGTGGACGCGGCTGGGCACAAGATAATCGCGAGCTCCTTCCGGCGTACTTTTAATCAGGATTGGGGTTTCGATTTCGATAAAACCGCGCTCATCCAGAAAGTCGCGCATGAATTTAACAACGCGATGGCGCAGGATAATATTTCGTTGCATCCGGGGGCGACGCAAATCCAGATAACGATATTTAAGCCGAATAAGCTCGTCCGCTTCGGTGCGGTCATTAATTTCAAAGGGCAAAGGTTTAGCCGGATTCAAAATCTCAATTTGCGCCCCGGCAAGCTCGACTTGCCCGGTATCCATACTTACATTTTCAGTTCCGGCGGGACGATTCTGGACCGTACCAGTTATCGAAAGGACATATTCCGAGCGTACCTTGCTGGCATTAGCGTGAGCTTCTTCCGAAAGGCGGGGGTCAAAAGTAATTTGCAACAGGCCGCTACGGTCACGCAAGTCAATAAAAATCAGACCGCCGAGGTCACGTCTTTTATTAACCCATCCCTTGACTGTTACGGTTTGGCCTACATGCTCGATTCGCAACGCCCCACAGGTATAAATTTGGGCCACTTTGGTTCATCTCCCTCTAGTTGGTTGTCGGTGTTCGGTTGTCAGTTGTCGGGAAAGTTAAAACTAACTTCCCATCATAACTCTAGCCGAAAAATTTACTGAAGTTATTTATCTTTGCTAAAGACCAGATTATAACAAAAAGTGGGGAGAAACGCAGTGGGGGGAAAATAGCAGGATATACCCTACCTAAAAAAGGCTCTCGTCGGTTGAAAAGACAAGAGCCCGGTTTATCAACTTAACTATTTGCTAATTTTTACGGGTTTCTATCATCCGGCGATAACGAGCCTCAGCTAGGGAGAAAAGTCCGTAGGCGATAAGTCCAGCCCCTACCAGACCTAACAATATCTGACCATAGGGCTGTTGCGCCACTTCTTGCAAGGCTCCGCCCAAACCCTTCGCCTGACCTGCATCTTGTTTCAGGGCGGCTATAATCAAAAAGATGCCAATAATCCCAAACACTATCCCGCGCGCCGCCAGACCAAACCGTCCGAGGCCAATAACCCAATTCCTCATGCGAACATCAATTTGAGATAGTTCCAGATGCTTTTTGAATTTGGCACTATAGGCGCGGTAGAACTGATAGCCCGCCACCCCTAAACCCACTAACCCGGCAATAATCACCAGAAACATACCAAAAGGCTGCTTGAGAAGTTCGGCTGTCCAGTCCTGGGCGTTCGTATCGGAACTTTTGCCGCTACTGCCTGTATTAGTAACCACTTTAAAGGCGGCATAGGCTAGAGAACCATAGGATATTGCTACTCCAACATAAAACAACCGAACGGCAATGCCTTTTAAGTCAGAACCTTTAGCCTCGGTATCGGCGGCGGCTTTAATCAAGCACCACAGGACATAACCAATCAACCCAACTATTACCAGGCCTAATAAAACCTTGCCGAAAGGCTGTTCATAAATGGCTTGAACCGCTCCCTTACGGTCAGTGGTTGTGCCACCCTGACCAAAGGCCGCCAGGGCTGCTAGAAGTCCAATAATAATATAAACCACGCCCTTCGCCGCATAACCAGCTCGTCCCAAAAACTGGATAGCGGGTTCATTAGCGGCCTGTCGGGCGGGTCTGCCAACTACTGGGGCTGGATTAGTATTTCGCTGTGTACTCATTACTTGTCTCCTTTTGGGTTGGTTAAAACTTGCGCTTGAAGTCCCTTTTGCTCAACTTCGCCAGATTCTTTAGATTCGGCTTGTTCTGAAGCAGCGGCTGGAACTTTGACCACCAGCGCGGCAGGATGTACTAGATAGTGTAGCGGCGAAGCAATAAGGCGAACTTCACCATCACAAGCCACCCGCAAACGATGGGTGGCAGTATAAACCGTCGCCTCGCTGGTTTCGGTGCGAGTAACAAGCGGGGACTCTTCCAGACGATTACGCAAAAAGTTGCTGGCTACCCGGAAAAACTCAAAGGGCGTGGAAGCCTTCACCACGAAAGTATCTAGAACTTGTCCATCCAGACGGGGGCGATGACCCGCTACTAGCGGCGACATATCGGCGCGGTTGTTGGAAAAAAAGATAAGACCAACTTTTAAATCCTGAGCTTTTCCATCAATATCTAACTTAATATTGACTAATCTGGGATAGCGCAACACGTTCCAAGCGGCAAAAGCAAAGGCTATCCATTTACCCAGACGTTTCTCGTGTTTCTCGCGTTCTTTGACCAGCCGGGAATAAATTCCAACACTCGAATTATTCAAAAAGTAGTTGCCGTTAACCTCTCCTACATCAATTGTCAGGGTTTCGCCCGTTTCAAATAGAGCGAGGGCTTGCTCAAATTGAGTAGGGACCCCAATATCACGGGCAAAATGGTTTAGCGTCCCAAAGGGAATTACCACTAGCGGCACTTTAGTGTCAACCAGAGCGGAGGCCACCGAGTTTATAGTGCCATCGCCGCCCGCAGCCCCGATAGCCTTCGCTCCCTTTTTTATAGCCTCTTTCACGATTTGTGGAATATTATCCTTTGGTTGTAACAGATGCACCCGTAAGTTTGGTTGCTGATGGGCCGCCGCCAATAAAGTATCGAGTTCGCTACCTTTTTTGGCTCTGCCAGCTCCTGCATTTACCAGCAAAAGATTTTCTGTCATGTCGGATTTAAATCCTTTCGGTATAGTTTAACGTTTGTATTGCTAAGGGTCTGTTTATTTTTATTATACTGAAGGTGCTTTGGCTTCACTACGACGGCGAAAACGCTGGATTACCGCCGCGCTATTAAGTATTACTACTAACCAAAATCCGCCCGAAAGATAGCCAGCGATTACGTCGGTAGGGTAATGCACTCCAAAGTAAATTCTACTCAATCCCACCAACCCGATAATCAGCCCCATCAAGGCAATCCAGCTCAATCGTAATAATATAGGTTTGAAAGACCGCCAACCTAACCAGGCCAGTACCCCAAAATAACACAGCGATACAGTTGAATGTCCACTTGGAAAACTGAAAGTGGTCGGGTAATGCCCGGTAATAGCCCAGAGTTCAGGGCGGGGGCGACGAAAAAGCAGCTTGAGAACCTGATTAATTGCTAAGCCACCCCCAACCGCCAAAACCAATACCCAGGCTGAACTTAATTTGCCCAGATACCATAGCAGCCCAAAAGTGATAACCGTGAGAATAGCGATGCCAGCAACACCCCCAACAGTAGTAAAAACATTAAAGAAAACATCCAGTTCAGCACTAGCATGCTCATGTAGCCAAAGTTCAAAGTTATTATCAAGGGTGGTAAATTCCTTGCTGAAAACATCTTCGGTAAGCTCAGCAAACAATAAAAGTAGTAATACTGAGCCAATAAAACCGCCCAAAAGATACCAGCCAGCCACCCGCCACAAATTTACCAGGGGCGTCAGCAATCTGGTTAAAGTTAGTGCTTTTTCGGTTTTATTCTCGCTTGTCTGATTTGTCATTTCCTTAATCCTAATGAAATTTTCTATAAAATCTGAATGGTTAAACGCATAAACTGTGCCAGGGTTAAGCAGGTTGAAAAGTTTCGGTTCGTCAAAATATTGCAGGTAATATGGTAAGTGGACTCTTGTGGCACATAATATGCCTAGTTAGTAGGCAAAATGAATGATGCGAATTTTAAATTAATGCGAAAAGTAATGGTAAGGTTTAGATTATGAATTACCCAAAGAGTTCCAGGAAAGAAGCGAAAAAGCTTTTAACTCCAGCCCTGGCAGGTGGATTAGGATTAGTGGGAAGTGCGGCCTATGCCTTGCTAACTTTTGGCGCGGCTAATCATATTGTCGCCAGTCTTACAAAACCAGCCAAAACTGATTGGCAAGAACAGTTCAACTTTACCCCCTTTGAGTTTGAAGTAGATTTTCTGGATGTTTGTATACCAACGGTAGGGGGGCGATTATTACAGGGCTGGCTACTTCAACACACCGGAGAGCGGCGAATAATTGTGATGGCGCACGGTTATCGCGGTAGTAAGGAACAAATGTTGGGTTTATCGGTTTTCTTATGGAAAGCGGGTTTCAACGTTTTACTTTTCAACTACCGAGGGCATGGCCCTGACCGTAAGAGCGGGGAATTGCTCACATTGGGTGAGCGTGAGCTAGAAGATTTCCAGGCCGCTGTGAACTTCGCAGACAATTATCTTCATTCACAGGGAATAGCTGACCCCATCATTGGGGCTTTGGGGGGTTCGATGGGAGCGGCTGTTGCTTTGACGGCCACCGCCCGTAATCCTAAAATCCGGGCAGTCTGGGCAGACAGTAGTTTTTCCAGTCGCAAAGACGTAGTGGCCTATAACTGGCAAAAACAATTCGGTATGCCAATATACCCGATTATGGGGTTAACCGATTGGCTTTTTTTCTGGCGGACAGGTCATTTTTTGAGCGACTTTTCGCCCGCGCAAGAAGTAGCCAAAATTGCCCCCCGCCCTATTTACTTTTTACATAGCGAGAGTGACCAGATTGTCCCTCTTTCACAGTCCTATGTTCTTTATGAAGCCGCTTCTGGCCTCAAAACTCTCTGGGTGGAAAAGGGAATAGACCATTGTGGTATTTATTTCAAGAACCGCGAAGAATACCGCCGTCGTTTAATTCTTTTCTTTGAACAAGCTCTGGAGGGTTTGCCTGATACTACGGCAAACAGTATCGCGGCAACACCCTTTACCAATCAAGCCTTAAACTCTTTTCTTACCTCGCAAGTTGCCACCAAATCAGCCTAGTGCAGAAACCCAATAAGTGTTGTGCAATAGAGGGTTTTACACCCTCTCTCATTCGGTGGGAGAAGGGATAATTCCGCCCTCTTTGCACAGTAGCTCCGGTGTTAGTGCACTAGGCAACCCAAATTATTACTTTACCTTGTATTGCCGACGATACAAATACAGGCCAAGTAGAAGATAAAGCGTACCAACTCCTAACAGTATTAACATTTTTAGTGGGTCAAAAATCCGTCCATCTAACAATAAATTCTCCAATTCAGACGCACCAAAGGCAGTGGGTATAAAGTAACTGAAATATTGAATTGCTTCGATGAATTGGGAAATAGGAACCAGAAAGCCACTGAAGAATATGGTAGTCAGCATGATTACCATACTAAGCTGTACCGCTTGACTTTCAGTGCGAGATAGCCCCGCCACCAGAAAACCCAGACCAATTGAAGCATAGATTGTAGCCGCCAGCACCGCCAATATCGCCCACCAATTTTGCTCCAGATTTACGGACGGTACGCCCATTATGGCGATAATCAAGGCTATCAACAAGCTACCCAGCAGTAAAATCAATAACATAAAACTTATTAACTTAGCGGTCAACAATTGAACTGCCCCAACTGGCCCGACTCTGAAAATTTCGATAGTCCCTAACTGACTGTCACGGACATTTGATAGAGCCGCCAGAGTAATTGCTATGTGCTGAAGCAGTAATATAATTACCGCCGGGCTGTAAAAGTTAATATAATTTATCGTTGAAGCGATTTCATTTTTGGCTTTGAGCAATATAGGCTCTACCAATACCCCTGGCGGTATACTATTTAGCTTCGTAATCTTCTCATTGCTGGAATGCACGGAAGTGCGGATACTTTCGAGATTCGCTTGCTGGGCGGGGGAATTTAAATCGTTCTGATTGAAACCATTTTCAAGGGCATCCAGCTTCTTTTGAGCATTCACCAGATCAGCTTTTGCCTGGTCAGTACCACTTTTTACCACTACATCAAACAATTGTTTTACCAGCAACTTTTGTTGAGTGGTCGGCGCGTTGCTGCTACCGGGTAAATAAAATTGATCCAGTTGCTGGACTAAAACTGCTGACAAAGCTCGTAGCACGCTTACCTGAGTACGTGCGCCCGCTATATCACCGCTTTTCATCGAGTTACCCAACTGGTTAGTCACCTCATCTATTTTTTGGGTAGTACCTTGTTTGGGTTTGGAGGCTTCAAAAGCCTGTTGAACCAGAGTTTTATTAAATTCGGTAGCATATACATACAGGCTAAATTCAATATAATTGGAGTCTATTGGATTAAGGTTACGATAGTAAACCGGGAAAATTGCGTTCCGTCCGGCGTAGATTTCGTCCAGAGCATTTTCTTTAACTTCAATTACTACGGTGGCCTCGCCTGTTTTTAAGGCATTACGGGCTTCGTCCAGATTTTTACTTACCCTTACTAGCACAAAAGTATCTTTTACCACCTCTTTATAGTCAGAGATGTTAGTGCTAAGTTGCGGCCAGTTTGGTATTACCAGAATAGTAGGATACGTGCTTTTATTTTTATAACCCAAGCCGAATAAAGCTAAAATAATAAAAGGCCCCACCAGAATGGTTAGCATAAGGCTTGGTTGCCGTAAAGTGCCCAATAACTCCTTGCGAATAAAGGATAGTGTCACACCTAGTAATGTCATTTTTAACCCTTAATTATTTTTTCGTTTTCTTCAATAATCTCACAAAAATTTCTTCAAAATCCGGGCGATAGGGCTCAATACTTACAATTTGGTGGTTATGTTCCTGAAAAGAAGTTACAATTTCCATTATGGCCTCGGCGGTGTTTTCTACGGTCAAGCGTAAATTTTGGGAATCAATAATTTCGTAATTCTGAAAACCGGGAGTCTGCTTTAGTAAAGTTAAAATCGGGGAAGAAATTTCCTCAAGACTTAAATTAATTATTCCCCCGCCAATCGCCTTTTGCCTTATCTCATCAGGCGTGCCAAAAGCCAGAAGTTCCCCCTCACTGAGAATGGCTACCTTGTCACAATAGTCAGCTTCGTTTACATATTGGGTTGTGACAAAAATGGTATGCCCTTGCTCGCTCAATTCTTTGAAGCGTTCCCAAAAATGTGCCCGTAATATCGGGTCTATTCCGGCGGTGGGTTCGTCCATGAAAATAAGCTCTGGTTTATGCACCAGGGTGCAAGCCAGATTTAAGCGACGTTGCATACCACCTGAAAGTTTGGAAGCCAGTCGTTTACGTACATCCCAGAGATTTACGAATTCCAGAGCCTCCTGAATCTTTTTGGTTCTTTTAAGCAATTTCATCTGGTAAATCGACGCAACCAATCTGATATTATCCATAACGGAGAGTTCAGGATAAAGCACAAACTGTTGGGGCATATAGCCAAAACGGGCGCGGGTTTCGTTCTTAAAGTGGTCTGGGTCAGCCCCCAGCACCCATACCTCCCCGGACGTAGGTTTATACACCCCAATCAACATCCGCATAATGGTACTTTTACCGCTTCCGCTCGGCCCAAGCAAACAAAATATCTGGCCGGGCTCTACCTCGAAGCTAAGATTTTTGATTATAGGTTCAGCTGAGCCGAATTGCTTGGTTACGTTTGCTACCCGAATCACCGGGCTGGCTTTGGCGAGCTCGCTTTGGGGTAAAGGGGCGGTTTGTACATCCATTGTGGGTCTTAATCCTTTTAGGGTTAGCATAGCTTTGCTAATTGTATTTTAATACACCCGATACTGCCCGAAATTTGTACTAATACTAGCTTGACTCGTGAGTGCATAATTTGTACCACCCATGAGCGAATAAGCATTAGCAATTTCTATAAGGAAATTTAGAGGTGGATGTTAGTGGTTTGAGACTTGTGGCACGTAATGTGCAAGTATAACAGTTAGAGGCATCCGGCTAATTTTAGCCCGAACACAATTGGTATTGAGTTTTGTAGATGATATTCGATACAAACACTCAGGTAAAAAGCATTGGCAACAATGCAAGAGGTGCTAAAAATTTTTAACCTGACCGAATAATAAAGCTACCTGACCCATTACATAAAATCAAGGAGGGTTTTCGATGAAAAAAGTATTTCCTGCTATTGTTCTGATATTGGTACTAAGCGCGTTGCTGGTAGCCTGTGGCGATGCCACCGCTACTACAGGTTCAGCCGCTACCACAAGTGCGGCGGGAACAGTCCCTGCCAGTAGCCCCACTACCAATGCGATAAACACCACAGCTGCGACATCAGCCGGGACAGTAACTACCAGTGGTACAACAAGTGCCGCTATGACTACCAATGGCACTACCACAGCGGCTATGACTACCGGCGCGATGACCCCAACTACTAGCGCAGGAACACCTGGTACTACCATGGGCACTACTTCTAGCGTTGGTTTAACCCAGACTGACACCGGGCTACCTGCCTACACCGGGGCTACTACCATCAAAGTTAGTTCAACTTTTGAGCAAACGATTGCAACGCCCTTTATAGGCCAAATTCTGGGGTCTGGTACTAATATCAAGTATTCGGTATTTAAAACGACTGATAACTCCGATAAGATTTTGCCCTTTTATGACAGTGCTATGACAAAGTTAGGTTTAACCAAAGTTGCTGATACTGGAAATATGGGCGCGAATATGATGCCTTCTATGATGAACCTTACTAATCTGGTTAAGGTAGCAACCTATCAGAAGCCTAATTCAACTATTCCTGCTGGAGCAGGTTTGGTGGTGCTTGGCCCGATGGATCTTACTACTTTGACGGCTATGTCAGCAGTTGACTCCTCTATTTCCAGTAGTGTAAAAGCCGGAGATAGTCTGGTGATACTGGTTAGTAACCTTTCCAATGGCAATTCCTAAAAATATCAGATAGTTTCCAACATGTAGCATATTTTTAGCAACTAAAAAGGGACACCTAACAGTGTCCTTTTTTTATTACCGATATTTTTTACTTAGCACTTTTACCTGCCTAGCGGCCTTTGAAGTTGGGCTGGCGTTTTTCCAGATAAGCTTTCATAGCTTCAGTTACATCCTGAGTAGCAAAGCATTGTTGGATGAAGGCTAATTCAGTTTTTAAGTGGCTGGTAAGGTCGGTATCAAAGGCCGAAACCAGCAAACGTTTAGTTAAAGTCAGGGCCAGAGGTGGGCCACCCGCCAGTTGGTCAGCATAACGGTCTACTTCTCCACCAAAATCATCCGCCGACAAAACCTGACTAACCAACCCTATTCGGTCAGACTCATCAGGGCGTATATCGCGAGCCGTCAGGATCAAGTCAGCCGCACGGGATGAACCGACCAGACGGGGCAAGAAATAGCTAACCCCGGCATCCGGGGAAAGTCCCCGCCGGATATAACCTGTAGTTAGTACCGCATTTGCCTGTAGCAATCGAATGTCCGCCGCCAGAGCCAGACCCAGCCCAGCTCCAGCCGCCGGGCCATTTATCGCCGCGATTACGGGTTTATCGCAACCAGTTATCGCTAGAGCTTGCCTCCCCACCCAACCCAAATCGTCCAGTTGAGCCGCCCGACTTTTGGTTCTAGCCGCCATCGTTTCGCTCACGTTGGCAGGGTCAAGGTCTAACCCGGCACAGAATCCCCGGCCCGCCCCCGTCAAAACCAGCACCTTAACGGTATCGTCAGCCGAGGCGGCGTTAATAGCCTCAATAATTTCTTCGGCTAGACGCATATTAATCGCATTAAGCTTTTCAGGGCGATTCAGGGTAATAGTCCGCACCCCTCTGGCAGTGGTTTCAACCAGCAAATGTTGGTATTGATTCTCCATCGAATACTCTCCCTCGCTTAAACTGAAATTGGCTAAAGTTGAGCTAAGTCAGGCATCCAGTATCGCATCAAACCAACCTATAGGCAAATCAAATAAGGTTACTTTTTGCTACTTCCCAGCAAAAAGTAACCCAAAACTTTTATTCCCCCTTCCATGAATCAGAGAAGGGGGTTAGGTCTAGGATTTAGGCCGTTCAACCAGCGTAAGCGATACCGTTAAGGATTGCGTGCCGCGCTGTACCGTCAGGTTAATCGTGTCGGTAGGCTTATATTTGAGGATAGCCGTCACCAGTGGGTTACTGTCATTCAAAGCCACCCCATCCACCGCCGTAATAACGTCATCTTCTTTCAAACCCGCCTTGTCCGCCGGACTACCCGCCACAATCGCAGGTTGGCGGCTACCTCTGGAGTTAATCCAGGCTCCTTCGACGGTTGGGATAGTCAGACCTTGCAGGGTAGTGCCAGCAATCGCCGGGGTTATCATCTGGTAGCGAATACCGAAATAGGGGCGCGAAACCGTGCCATTGGCGATAAGCTGGTCGGCAAACATTTTGGCAGTATTGCTGGGAATGGCAAAGCCCAAACCTTCCGCTAAATCCTGATTGGCATTGGCAGTCGTGCCGGAAGTGCCAGTAGTACGCACCACCGCCGTATTAATCCCGATAATTTCGCCACGCAGGTTCAGCAACGGCCCGCCACTGTTGCCATGATTTATCGGAGCATCGGTCTGGATATAAACCGTTGGGGAAGTGTCGCCCGGAATGGTGCGGTTAACGCCGCTCACTACCCCTTTGGTGACAGAGTTGCGGAAGTCGCCCAGAGCGGCCCCAATCGCCACCACCGTTTCACCCACTTCCAACTTGGAGGAGTCGCCAAAGCTGGCAACCGCCGGAACTTTGTCATCAACCTTAATGATGGCAATATCGCCTTCGGTATCAGCCCCGATAAGTTTAGCGGTTGCCAGCGTTTGACCGTTATTAAAAGCTACTGTCAAGCCCTGCGCCCCTTGCACTACATGAGCGTTAGTCAGAATATAGCCGTCCGGGCTGATAATTACCCCGCTACCAATACCGCGTGTGACCTCGGAGGTTTGCGCGCCCGTCCGTACCGCCTTGTTGTAAATAGTTACCACCGACGGACTAAGCTTTTTTACCACCCCTACTACGCTGTTACTTTCAACCTGGTCAGTGGTAGTAGTACCGCTACTGGTTGCTGGGGTGCTGTTTGCCGCCGCCGTTGTAGCAGCCCCTTTCGTAACGGTGGCCGTTGCCGCCCCTGCTACAGTGGTGCTGGTGCTGGTAGTCGCGCCCGCTATACTGGTAGTTTGAGCATCTGTCGTAGTAGACGAACCTGTAGTGGTGGCGGTAGCTTTATTATTATCGCTACAAGCCGTCAATACTAAAGTTAGTAATAGGAGGGTCAGGGCGAAAGTAGCGCGCAAGGATTTGGTCAGGGGGGCTTTGTTTAGCTGCTTCATAAGGGCACTTCTCCAATTCAGGCTTCAAACGCAACAATGACCGGGTTTAAGGTTTATTCCCGGCCATTATCGTAAAGCATATTTATTTATTATTTATGTAAACCGGGAGAACCGGGATTTTTCAAGCCCAGGTGGGCTTCTGGTGAAGAAAGTAATCTATATAATGGGCGGTTTTGCAACCTGCCTCTTACACTATTATTATCACAAATCTATGCTAAAAATGTGCTAAGTAACTATTCGGAAATTGTAAAAAGTCTGTTAAGGCAAAATTGACGGCAGGTGAAGGCTGTGTTAAGATAATTTAGCAAAATTACGAACTTTAATAATTATAAAACGAACACGCTCAGGGAGTACCTTTTTGGCCTGATAATTATGTCAGGTGCGGTGCGAATCCGCTTTACAAAAGGCCCACACAGGGGAAGTCCGGTGCAAGTCCGGCGCAGTCCCGCTACTGTAATCGGTTTAAATTAAGCCGAAAGCCAGAATGCCTGTCCTTGAGTTTGCCGTTGCGAACGCCTTCGAGAAAGAGGACGCAAAGGCCCGGATATAACCATAATTCGGTCTTTCCCATACACTTACTTTGAGCCAGAACGCAGCGCGCTTTCGGGCTTTTTTTATGCCCGGAATGGCGTGGCGGTGGGTGGCCTCTTTCTTTCAGGCTATGAGTTTTGGATGTCAGAAATTATAGGAGAAAGAGGTTTAACTTTGAAATTGAGTTCCAGGAGTTTCGCCCGTTTTTGGGCAACGTGGCTGTTAGCTCTAATCAGCCTGGGTCTGTTACTGGCCTGTGGCGACCCTACCGCTACCACTGTACCCGCTAAAACTACTGTAGCAGCAACTGCTGCTACCACCACCACTGCCATAGCTACCACTACCGCCGCCCTGACTACGACAGTCGCGGCTAACACCACCACCGTTGCTACCACCACTGCCGCCCCTACCACAACGGTTGCCCCCACTACCGCCGCCGCCTTCCCGGTGGAGGTTAGAGATGATGCTGGACGCAGCGTTAAGGTTGCCAAAACCCCCCTTAAAATTGTTTCGCTCGCTCCCAGCAATACCGAAATTCTGTATGCGCTTGGTTTGGGCGATAAAGTGGTGGGAGTTGACCAGTATTCCAATTTTCCCGAAGAAGCTACCAAGAAGGAAAAGGTTGGGGGTTTCTCCGATACTAATATCGAGAAGGTGGTGGGGTTATCGCCGGATTTGGTACTAGCAACCAGTATTCACCAGAAAACGATAGTGCCCGCCCTAGAAGCCCGCAACCTGACGGTGGTTATTTTGCAGCCTAAAGACCTGGCGGGGGTTGCCGAAAATATGCGAATGATTGGCAAACTGGCCGGGGTTAGGGATAAAGCCGAAACCGAGGCTAAGAATTTCCAGACTAAATTGGACAAAGTTACTGCCAAACTGTCAGGGGCAAGTCAGAAGGCCAGCGTTTTCTTTGACCTGGGCGACCTCTATACTTTTGCGCCAGGGGCCTTTGTGAATGATATGCTGGTTAGAGCCGGGGGTACTAATATCGTTACCGATACTTCTAACCCCTTCCCCCAACTCACCAACGAGCTAGTAGTAGCCGCCGACCCCACCGTGATTCTTACCACCGCCGAGCCAGACGACGCTACCGCGCTGGTAGATTTCTCCAAACGGGCGGGTTGGGACAAACTTACAGCGGTGAAAAACAAACGGGTAGTAGCTTTAAACCCGGATGTGACCAATCGCCCCGGCCCCCGCGCCGCCGATGGGGTGGAATTGATTGCCCGCGCCCTCTACCCCGATTTGTTCAAGTAGGATTTTGTTTTAAGGTTCAGGGAAATGTCATTCTGAGCAAACTCGAAGAATCTTGATATAATTAGCAAGACCCTTCGCAAGCTCAGGGTGACACTCTGGCGAATTTTTACATTTCAGGTATTTTCTGGAAGTTTATATGGATAAGGCAACTTTTGAGAACAATTTAAAAATAGCTACAGAGCAAGTAATTATTATCGCAAAAGCCTGGGTGATTAATGAATTCCCTCCTAGCTACCGCTATTTTGTTTACCCTAATTGTTCTAACGATGAGGGTTACGGGCCAGTACGTAAGGATGAGGAGCGATTCCCCCAAGATTCTGAGCTCGGTGTTATTGGGCCAATCGAAATTATGGAGGTCGCTAACTTTCTATGGCGATATGGCAGAATCCCTCAATGGATTAACTTATTTCCTCGGAATGTTGACGAGCAGCACACTTTCTTTAATTTGATATGCTGCGGACGTTTCGTAGGGGCAAGTAGACGACTTTATCATGAAAAAGGTGGAGTGCCACCCTTTAATTGTCTAGGGCCAGATATGCCACCTAGCTGGAGTCCAAACGATGTAGAAAAATTCGACCTTAATCAATTTAAAGTCTAAGAAAGGATTGGTCGAAACACCAGATGCAGAACAGGTTAAGACTAGCGCAACGCCGTTGTTAGAACTGTTGCTGCAAATGGTCTTTGTTCGTCTCTACAAACAGGGTAGGCACGGGGGCCTACCGCTACATTTATTCTTTTTTGTTCTTAGTGTCGTCTGTAATGAAAATTAACCTAGTTGGACAACATCGCCAACTTTGTATTTTTTGACACCACCGGGCGCGTTTAGCACTGAGACGGTTTGATGACCCGAAACCAGCCATTCCCCGCTAATATTGGTGCGTACCAGGGCGGTATCTTCGTCTACCCCAAGCATGATGGTGCCAGCAGGGACGGACTCAATCACCGCATTAAACCTGTCCGCCGTAAGGAAGCCACTCATTCGGTCAAAGTGGGGGAAGGTGATAATGTTGGGAAGGAGGCCGAGGGCTGGAACCCAATCAGGTATTTGCCCGCTCATCGCCTGTCTGATGTTGAGGGTATAGCCACCAAAGGCCATCGCCCCCGCACTACAACCCGCCAGCACCGCTCCGTTCAGGTGAGCCTGAGTTATAATTTCCCAGGCGGGAGTGTCGCGAAAGATTTGGATAACGTAACCGGGATTGCCGCCCGAAAAGTAGAAAAAGTTAGAATTGCGTAAAGTATCCAGAATTTCTGGTTTATTGGTGTCGTCCCTGCTAATAATCATGGCAGCCTGAACCTGTGCCCCCAGTTTCCCAAAATGGCTCAAGCCCATCTCGGCCCAGCGTTGGGGCATCCCCGACTCAAGGCCACTGGCGGTAGGGATTACCGCGACCCGTGCCTGTTCCGGCCCCCCCAGCGTATTAATTAACATTGCATCGGTGGTGTTCATAACATCGAGGAACTCCCCCGACCCAACCAGAGCCAACGCCCCTGCTTTACCCGTCATTATTATATATCCCTTTCTGAATAATTATAGATTCTTATGTTCTAACAGCCTATAAAGCCCGTTATAATAATACCAGCATAAATTTAATCCGACAAAAAGCAAGCTACCCAAACGGCTGGTATAAGGAGAAAATGCAGTGACAGCGGAGATTTTGCAGCAACAAATCGAATATTATCGGGCGCGGGCCGGGGAATACGACGAATGGTTTTATCGGGTGGGACGCTATGACCGGGACGATGAGCTAAATTATCGCTGGTTTAGCGAAGCCTCCAGCGTTATGAACGTTTTACTACAACAGGGCCCGTTTGCCGAAGTGTTGGAGTTGGCCTGTGGGACGGGCATCTGGACGCGGGAGTTACTGAATATTAGCCAACATATTACCGCCCTGGACGCTTCGCAGGAGGTTTTGAAGCTAAACCGCGAGAAAGTACAGTCGGAAAAAGTAGAATATCAGCAGCAAGATTTGTTCGCGTGGCAATCAGACCGCCAATATGATTTAGTTTTTTTCTCCTTCTGGCTCTCACATGTGCCGCCGGAGTTAGTGGACGAGTTTTTGGCAAAGGTATTTCGGGCTACCAAAGCAGGTGGGCAGATTTTTATGGTAGACTCGCTGGAAGAACCAACCTCAACCTCCATAGATTGGCCTTTGCGAGAGGATGAGCAAATCTATCGCACCCGCAAGCTGAATAACGGGCAAATCTACCAAATTGTGAAGGTGTTTTACAAACCAGAGGAATTACAAGCGAGGCTAGAGGCGCAAGGTTTTGAGGCTGAAGTAAAAGGCACCCCGAACTACTTTTTGTATGCTACCGCCACTAAACCACTTGATTGATTCTTTTCTTACAAATTACGCGGGGCTAATGAACTTTAAGAAAATAACCCGTAAATAAAACGGTAGGGATTGGCTAACGCGGGACTAAAGCCACCGCGCTAAGAGAGCCTATGTTTTTAACAGCTCGGCTTAAACTGAAAATAAACCCGAATGGTTGAATTATAGGCTCTTTTAACCCGGTGATTTATTGCCGGGCTAAGCTTTCTAACCTAGCAGGAAATTTAGTGGGTAATCACGCCCATTTTACCATTGCGGTAATCTTCCACCGCCTGATAAATCTCCTCCTCTGTGTTCATCACAAACGGGCCATAACGCACCACTGGCTCATTGAGTGGCACCCCTGCCAGCAACAACAAATCCATTGAGGCGGTAGCGGCTTCGTTCACCTCAAAGGTAATTTCGTCAGCATCGGGGGCAAACATCACCGTTTGAGCCTCGGCGGCCTCGGTCAGGTCTGGCCCAAACTCACCCTTGCCATTTATCAGATAGGCCATTGCGTTATATTCACGCGGCACAGCCTGTATCACCTTACCGCCGGGTTGCAGCGTGAAGTGCAGGAACATAATCGGCGTGCGCGTATCAATCACCGCCTTGACCCCCAGAGCTTCACCCGCGATAACCCGCACTTTAACCTTGCCATCCTCGGTCTTGGCTTCGGGAATCTGGGTCGCCGGAATATCCTGATAGCGCGGATTCATCATCTTGTCGCGCCTGGGCAGGTTAACCCAAATCTGGAAGCCGTGCATGCGCCCACCCGTGAGGCGGAAATTGGCTTCGGGCATCTCGGAGTGAACCACCCCGCCACCCGCCGTCATCCACTGCACATCGCCTGAGCTCAAAAGCCCGGAGTTGCCCACCGAGTCTTTGTGCTGCATCTTGCCTTCCAGAATATAGGAAACTGTTTCAAAGCCCCGATGCGGATGGTCAGGTGCGCCCACCGCTTTACCAGGCGCGTAATTTACCGGGCCCAGGTGGTCAAGCAACAAAAAGGGGTCAAAGTCACTTAAACGGGCGGTGGGGAAGGGTCGGCGCACCGAAAATCCCCCACCCTCTACAGTGCGTACACTGTCAACAAAGCGGGCAACTGCTCGGTATTTTGTATCTGTAGTCGTCATTTATTTTTTTCTCCGGCAAACACGATTTGCCTAAACGTCCAGATTATTATACTGACAATGGCAAGATGCTAGTGGTGGGCTGGTATAATAATCTGGAAAGGAGTTTTAAAGCATGCCCTTATTTAACTTCAGCCTCAAACTTATCAAAGAATGTGAACCATTTGGAACAACTCCCGATTTGAGATTGCACTGGTTTGGTCTGACCGATGGTTTTTATCATCTTAAGGTAGGCGAGGTAGAAGTATTAAAGTATACTCCAGAGATTATGCAGGAAGGGGCGAAAAAGGGTTGGCAAACCCAAAAATTACCTTATCCTGATTATTATGTAGTGCGGCTTTTCGAGGATTTATTGGAGATTTTACCTTATATTTATGAGGAAGTTCCAGCAGAGGTAGCCCAGTATGTCGCAGCCCCTGAAGGGAATACACAATTCGACCTGATGTACGAAGCCTGGATTTCTCAATTAGACTCGGAGTTGCTTGACCCACAACAAGAGCAAGTTATCGAAGATGTCGCCGAAACCTCAATAGGATGGAGGCGCAACTGCTACTTATCATCCGCTCATTTGCAAAAAGGGCCGCTTATCTGGTTCTGGCGGACGGGCGAACAGGTGCATATTCGCTGGGATTGTTCGGGGAAATCCGATGAGGGAGTCCCATTCTGGACTAGCGAGAGTGGCGAATATTCGATACTCTTTCAAGAATTCCAGGCGGAAATAGAGGATTTTAACCAACGATTTATCGGGGAAATGCGCGAAAGGGTAGAGAGTGCCTGCCATGAATGGCCCTTGCCGGAGGTAAAAATTGACCTGGAACACTTGCGGGTGGAACAAATTCAGCGCGAGGGTAGTCTAAGTGAGGCATTGGCGATTAAGTCCGAAACTGATTGGGATAAGGTAATTGGGGCTATTAAACAATTAGAGGAATATCACCACGCTGCTCTACACCGTCCAGAATAAGAGAGCTAACTACCAAGTTCCCAAGAATTTTTAGATCCTGTCCATTTTTCGATTTTGCGGATAGCCTAAACCATCCAGACTCTATAGATTATTCCTCCTATACTCCCACCACCACTGGCACGGGCAAGGCAAACAGAATCCCGTTACCCGGCTTGCCCAATACTTCCTGGGTAGATTTTATTACCTGTCGCATTGTGGCTTCGCTGCTAACCAGGGTAAAAAGAAAATTTTGCTCGGTTTTGCTGCTGCCAAACAAGCTGCTAAGGCTGGGAATAAGCGGCATATCGTCCCGCCGAAAGGATTTTTTAGCCTGACTAACCCCCTCACAATCGAGATTAGTAATCCCGGATGTTCCTGCCTCCGCCCAAACTTTTAACACCTCATCCTCTTTATCCGAGTCGGTCAGCACTAGCCCAATAAAATAATAATCACTCACAGCCATTCCCCTTCCAATTAGTTCACATCCGCCGTTGCTGGGGGTGTTGCGCTACTTTCCACCGCTTTTTTGGACTCTTTAAAAGCCCATTTTAAGGCCAAAGGAGTAAACAGGGTGGTAGCAAGTACCATAACCACCGCCCCGGCATAGACATTTTGGTTAATAATACCTTTGCTGATACCAATGCTCGCCACAATCAGCCCAACCTCGCCCCGCGACACCATTCCTAATCCCAAACGTAGGCTGGAACGGTTGTCAAAGCCCGCTAACCTTGCCCCCAATCCACAGCCGAGGATTTTACTGCCAATCGCCACCCCACACAGTACCAGCGCAAAAAGCCAGGCATCCCCGCTAATACTGGTCAGGTCAATTATCAGCCCCACACTGACAAAAAACAACGGTACAAACAATGAATACATTATGGCATGAAATTTCTCTTGCAGCTCATGTTTGAAGCGGGTTTGCCCAATAAGCACCCCTAGCAAGAACGCGCCTACAATCATGGCTACCCCGCCCAGATACTCAGCCGCCCAGGCTGTCAAAGCTATCAGGGCAATCGTAAAGGCCAGCAAGCCCTCACTAATTGGCAACTTTTTAACCCGCGCCATTAGCCAGGGCAGCACCGTCCGACCCAACAAAATGGTAATCCCAAAGAAAACCAGCATTTTGAAAATTTCAAGCAGGATTTCCAGCATGCCGCCCCCGCCGCCCGTCGCCAGTGATAAATATATCGAAAAAACTAGCACCACCAATATATCATCCAGCACCGCCGCCCCTAACAGAGCCACGCCCTCTTTCTTGCGTAATACCCCAAGCTCTAACAGGGTTTGGGCCGAGATACTGACGCTGGTGGCCGCCAGCAAAATGCCGATAAAAAGAGCTTTATCTCCCACGTACCCAAAGGGCAGGGCTACCAGAAACCCTAAAACCACCGGGAAGATTACTCCGCTTGTCCCGCTGAATATCGCCACCTTGCCAACCTTAAACATATCCTTGAGGTTTAATTCCAGCCCTGCCATAAACATCAGAAAAATCACCCCAAGTTCGGAGAGCTTTTTGATAGTGGCAGAAAGGGAGGCACTATCCGCCGCCGACATAAACCCCCAACTGTAGATATTCAGCAGACTTGGCCCTAATACCAGCCCCGCCAGCAACTCGCCCAGCACCGCCGGTTGGCCCAAACGAGTGCTAAGGTAGCCCGCGCCCTTTGCCGCTAATATCATAATTGCCAGTACCAGCAGAAATTGCAGAATGGGCGACATAGTATCATCACCGCCTGCGGAGCCTGCCATCACGCTAAAATTAGTCGTAATTGGTGTATTTAAAATTAATATCTGCATTGTACTTCTCCTTCAATTTAGCGGTTTTAGCCTGAAGGCTATACCGACAACCGACTACTGATAACCGATTAAATGCTCGGCATGGGTTCCCAGATTCTCGGCTTTCAAGGATTTAACGGTCAAAGTTGGCATTTCCACCCCATTACCTAAACTCTGTGGATATTTTAGCTTATGTTCCTCATTAACCCGGTAAAAACAACGCCTCCCAAGTTTGGTTTTGACGATATAACCTGCTTCCTCAAGGTCGCTGATAGCTCGTGCTATCGCCCGGTCAGTCAGGTTCAGTTCCAGGCCGATTTCCCGCACAGTTTTACCCTGCACGTTGAGCAGCGAAATTAATACCAGACCGTGTGAGGTAAATAATTGCCACTCTTTTCTATTTTCTTGTTGACTCATTCCTACCCTTTCCCTGTTGGTTAGTATGATATTAATACAGGAAAAATATTTCAGGTTTATATATTCAGGAAAATTATAGCAGGTCTTCTGTGATAGTCAATCAGGTTGGAGGTAGGGGACGGGGAAAAGAAATAGTAACAAGAATAGACAGGATGAACAGGATTTTAAGAGTTTTGAATTTTAAGTTTTAAGTGTTGAGTAAAAACCGACCACCGACAACCGCCTAGCTTTTTTCCTGACGGATGTAAGGTAAGCCGAGGGCTGCCGGGGCATTACTCTGTTTTTTGCTGACCTTGTAACGCCATTCCACCAGCACCAGAGCTGCCAGCGTCATAACATAGGGGAGCATTTTGAGGAAAAAGGAGGGAATATCGTGGATGAACGAAGGCAAATCGTTACCAGCCGCCTGCAAACTGAACTGTAAAGCCTCCATACCACCAAAGAGGTACGCGCCGAGAATCGCCCGCAACGGATTCCACCCAGCAAAGATGACCAGCGCTACCGCAATCCAACCCTTGCCCGCCGTAATATTTTCCAACCAGGCCGGGTTAGAGGCCAGCGTCAGGTAAGCCCCGCCCAGACCTGCCAGCGCACCCCCAACCAGCACATAAAGGTACCGAATCCCGGCTACCGAAATGCCTATGCTATCGGCGGTGGCAGGACTTTCCCCTACCGCCCGTAGTTGGAGACCGGGGCGGGTTTTATAGATATAAAAATACAAAAGCGGGGCAATAATAATACTCAGGTAAACCAGCAAATCCTGTTTGAACAAAATCGGGCCAAGCACGGGAATATCCGAAAGTAGGGGGATAACCACCGGGTTAAAAGTATCGGGGGTACGAATACCGATAAAACCCCGACCCAGGTAAGCCGTTAGACCTGTGCCGAAAAGGGTTAGGGCAAGGCCACTTACCACCTGATTGACCTGTAAAGTAACAGTAAAAAAGGCGTGAATCAAGGCCAGAGCCGCCCCCGCCAGCAAAGCCGCCAGCACCCCAAACCAGACACTTCCCGTAGAATTGGTAGCGGCAAAGCCAGCCAATGCTCCCACCAGCATCAAACCTTCCAACCCCAGATTAAGCACCCCCGAACGCTCGTTGAGAATTGCGCCGAGAGTCGCCAGCATCACGGGAGTTCCGGCGGAAACGGTGGTTGCGAGTAATAACACCAAATCTATGCCAAAAAGGTTCACCGGGCGGCCTCCTCTCGCGCTGGGACACGCCCAATTACCGCTGTCGCCAGCACCCGTTTCAGGTCTTGTTTATAGTACAGTTTGCGGAGCAGGGCTTCCCCCGCCAATACAAAAAACAAAACCGCCCCCTGAATCAGCGTTACAAAACCACTGGCTATCCCGATACCCTTCATGGCATACCCGCTATTGATGAGGCCGCCAAATAGCACCGCTACCAGCACAATACCCCAGGGATTGAGCCGGGCCAACCACGCCACGATAATCGCTGTGAAGCCATAGCCGGGAGAAATGCCCTGCTGCAACTTGTGGACGACCCCGCTAACCTCGCTCATTCCAGCTAATCCGGCTAATCCACCACTAAAGGCCATCACCAGCAGAATATTGCGGGTTATATTTATCCCAGCGTAACGGGCGGCAGTGGGACTATCCCCCATAACTTTAAGCTCGAAACCCCAGGCCGTGCGACTTAGAATCAGGCCCACGATAACCGCCGCCACAATTCCGAACACCAGACCAAGATGTACCCGACTATCACCAAAGGTCGCCAGGGTTGCGTTATCGCCAAAGGTGCGGGTCAGGGGGAAATTAAAACCTTTGGGGTCGCGCCAGGGACCATAAATCAGGTAATCCGCGAACAGAACAATTACATAGTTCAGCATCAAGGTGCTGATAATTTCGTTGACGTTGAGGTAAGCCCGCAATATACCGGGGATTAAGGCCCATAACGCCCCGCCGATTATCCCCGCCACAAACATAGCAGGCAAGACAAACCAGCCCAAAACCGAGTCAAAAGCCAGGGCTGTGCCAGTGGCGGCGATAACCCCGGCGTAAAATTGGCCTTCTGCCCCAATATTCCATAATCTGGCACTGAAAGCGATTGCCACCGCCAGCCCGGTTAAAATTAACGGGATAGCCTTCACCAGCGTATCAGCCAGGGCGTTTTCGTCACCAAAAGCCGAGCGATACATTTCGCCATAGACTAGCAAGGGGTCTTTGCCCGTTATCGCCAAAACCAATCCTACCGCTACAAAAGCCACCACTACCGATAGGAGCGGCACTCCTAACCCCAGCCCCATTCTCACGAGTGCCCCCTGAGAAATGAGTGACGAGTTAGGTTGGCTTTTGAGGGGTGACGGAGGTTTTCCTTCTTCGGCCTCACTTACTAATATATTTTTTGGCTGATTCTTATCGGTCATATTTTGTTCCTGAATCGAAATTGACCTAACCCCTGACCCCCTTCCCTAAAGTGGAAGGGAGAATAATTCATTCAAATTCAGGGTAGACACGGAGGTCTACCCCTACAAAAATTTCCCTTTATTCTGACTTCTGACTCCTGAATTCTGACTCCTTTTCATCCTTCCCCTCAGCCCCCGTCATCCACAAACCAATCTGAGGGAGGGATTGGCGGGCGGTTTGGGCCGGGAGTTCGCCCGTAACCCGCCCCCGATATAGCACAATTACCCGATTGCCCAGAGCCAGGGCTTCGTCCAAATCCTCGGTAAGTAGCAAAATTGCCGTGCCACGTTCGGCCTGTTGTAGCAAGCGGTTCTGAACATAGCGGGTCGCCCCAATATCCAGGCCGCGTGTTGGGTTCGCTACAATCAAAGCCTTTGGGTCAGAGCCAATCTCGCGGGCTAACAACAGCTTTTGCAAATTACCGCCTGAAAGTAGTCGGGCCGGAGCTTTGAGATTACCCACCCGTACATCATACTGACCAACTGCCTCAGCCAGTTGTTGACGAGCCGTCCCCCAACTCAGGAAAGGGCCCCGTTTCAGGCCAGATTGCCAGTAACTTTTCAGGATGAAATTTTCTTCCAGATTCAGACCCGCCGCCGAACCCATACTCAGGCGGTCTTCCGGCACAAAAGCCAGCCCTAGCCGAGAAATAAGGCGGGGCCCTTTGTTGGTCAAATCGCGCTCTGCCAAATAAACCCGACCTGACTCAATTCGGCGCAACCCGGCCAAGGCTTCGGCTAATTCGCGTTGCCCGTTGCCCGCCACGCCTACCACCGAAACGATTTCACCCTCGTCCACCTGTAACGAGAGATTATTCAGCACCGTAACAGCCTGATCATTTAACACCGTAATATATTTGGCGGCTAACAAAACTCTAGTATTGGGGTGAAAATGTTCGGAAACAGGGGCTTCCAGGCTGGTCTCAGTACTGCCACCAACCATCAAAGCGGCTAATTTACGCTTCTCGGCCTCGCCCCCCTCAATTGGCAGGGTCGCCACCGATTTTCCACCTTTCAGAATAGTCGCCCGGTTCGCCACCTGCCCGATTTCGTCCAGTTTGTGGCTGATAAAAATAATAGCGTAGCCCTGTTCGGCTAAGCGGTGCATTGCCTTAAACAGGCCCGCTGCTTCCTGGGGTGTCAGATTGGCGGTAGGTTCGTCCAGAATTAAAACTTTCGCCCCGTAATAGAGCGTTTTGATAATCTCAACCCGTTGTTGCTCCCCCACCGAGAGGTTGCGTATCAGGGCGGTTGGTTTTACCTCCAGACCG
>Ga0209511_1000291_pt1 | contig 53836 bp, 56 predicted proteins | sample SSSSmetaG_FD_184141 | JGI IMG/M metagenome (GOLD analysis project Ga0209511, IMG submission 184141) | Glacier valley bacterial and archeal communities from Borup Fiord, Nunavut, Canada, to study Microbial Dark Matter (Phase II) - ​SSSS... | ecosystem: Environmental > Aquatic > Freshwater > Ice >... | reverse complement strand
GCTCTAACTCATATTGCAGCGACTCTGAAAAGCCCTCAACTGCCCATTTAGTCGAGTGATAGAGACTGTATAAAGGAAACGCCATTTTGCCGCCGATCGAGGCGATGTTAATAATGGTGCCCGATCGCCGTTCTCGAAAGTGAGGCAACACGGCTCTGGTGACTGCCATCAGTCCAAACACGTTTGTGGCGAACTGTCGCTCAATCTGCTCAGGGGTGCAGGCTTCAAACGCGCCAATCAAGCCATAACCTGCGTTGTTGACCAGCACATCGATCGTCGAGAATTTCTCTAGCGCTGCGGTGACGGCTTGAGCGATCGAGTCTGGGTCGGTGACATCTAATTGTAGGGAGAGCGTATGATCGAGTGTTGTTAGGTCAGAGGTTTTTTGGGGCGATCGCATCGTCGCAACCACATTCCAGCCTCGTTGCTGAAACAGTTTTGCGGTTGCAAGCCCGATGCCCGTTGAAGCTCCCGTAATCAGAACAGTTTTCGCCATCATTTAAAGAAGAAGTTTCTTAAACTTTACCCTTAACAATACTCCCAACAAAATTTGAGCAGATTTTAGACCTCAAACCCTGATTCAGGGATAGGCATCCTCACTCGATCACCGTTGAGCTAAACCAAACTAGCATCACCATCGACGAGGAAGAACTCCCCAATCATCCATTAATCGATCGACTACACTAAAAACAAGTTCAACGGTCACTTCTATGGTCGCCAACTCTCTGCGCTGGACAACCCGCGATCTGGATGCCATGCCCGACGATGGCGGTTGGAAACGCTATGAAATTATTGATGGAGAACTTTTTGTGACCCGCGCTCCTCACATTCGACATCAAGGCGCAGCAGGCAAACTGCACGTTCGCTTGGGAACTTGGTCAGAAACGACTGGGATGGGGAGCGCCTTCCAGACACCAGGCGTTATCTTCACTCCAAATGATGCGGTGATTCCCGATGTCGTTTGGATTAGCCGAGAACGCCTTGCCAGTGGTATTGATCAAGCAGGGCATCTCACCGTCGCGCCTGAGCTAATGGTCGAAGTGCTTTCCCCTGGCGACCTCAACGAACAGCGAGATAAGGAAGTTAAACTCAAGCTCTACTCCCTGCACGGTGTCCAGGAATATTGGATCGTCAATTGGCAACTGAAAACTCTGGAGATTTATCGCCGTACCGACGCTCAACTTCAACTGGCTGCGACTCTGCTCGACGGAGACAGCCTCACCTCACCCCTCCTGCCAGAATTTAGCGCCTCGATCGCTCAAATTTTTATGTAGACGTTACAGCTTAAAGAGACAAATTGTGGAATGTCTTTTTTTGAACTAGGTTCGATCGACAGCCATACAACGGCTATCTTTCACAAACGCGCACTCAGTTAGAATGAGCGAATGATGGTTCAACGTCCGATTTATCTTGATAATCAAGCGACAACCCCGGTAGACGATCGGGTGTTAGCCGCAATGTTGCCCTACTTCACCGAGCGGTTTGGCAACCCGTCGAGCGTCGGTCATATTTACGGATGGGAAGCCGAAGCCGCGATTAAACAAGCGCGAGAAATTTTAGCCAATGCCATTCATGCAAGTCCTGAAGAAATTATCTTTACGAGTGGAGCAACCGAGGCAAACAATCTAGCCATCAAAGGAGTTGCAGAATCGTATTTCGATCGGGGACGGCACATTATTACGCTTCAAACTGAGCATAATGCTGTTCTTGATCCGTGTCACTATCTGCGATCGTTAGGGTTTGACGTGACGTTTTTGCCCGTGGAATCAGATGGTTTAATCGATCTGAACTTGTTAGAAAAAACGCTGCGATCGGACACGATTCTAGTGTCTGTGATGGCAGCAAATAATGAGATTGGCGTGTTGCAGCCGTTAGAAGCGATCGGAGATCTCTGTCACGCTCATCAGGTTTTATTTCACACCGATGCCGCACAAGCGATCGGAAAAATTCCGCTTGACGTAGAGGCAATGCACATCGATTTAATGTCGTTGACGGCTCACAAAGTCTACGCACCCAAAGGCATCGGCGCATTATATGTGCGGCGACGAAATCCTAGAGTGCAGATTGCGCCCCAGATTCACGGAGGCGGACACGAGCGAGGGCTGCGATCGGGCACGCTCTATCCACCCCAAATCGTCGGGTTTGCCAAAGCGGTTGAACTGGCGATTGCAGAAATGTCGTCAGAATCTCAGCGCTTGACGGAATTGCGCGATCGTCTGTGGCAGCGAGTGTCTCAACTAGACGGCATTCAGCTCAACGGACACGCTACCCAGCGTCTACCCGGAAATCTCAACATCAGCATAAAAGGCATAGACGGACAGGCACTTTTATTAGGAGTGCAGCCCACGATCGCCGTTTCTTCGGGTTCTGCCTGCACATCTGCCAAAATCGAGCCGTCTCACGTCCTTCGAGCGTTGGGGCTGCCCGACGAGTTAGCCTATGCGTCGATGCGGTTTGGAATTGGGCGATTTAACACGGTTGAAGAGGTCGATCGAGCGGCAGACGTTGTGGTTGAAACGGTACGATCGCTTGATTTGAAGAATTGATTCATCCGATTCAAAGGGTCCAGATCGTTCTTAATTACATCAACGGATGACAGACCTCAGAGGTTAGTTAAGAATTTTTACAGCAGGACTGTAATGCTTTGTTGTAATTCAGGAAGAACCCGCTCAGTTTGGCGTAACCTAGCTTAACGGTCCCGCTAGATATTGGTATGTTTGATTTCACACCTCTGTTTGAGTTTTCTCGGAGCCACTGCGTCGAGATTTGTGCTTTTTTGGTGCCTGCAAATCTTTTAGCAACGCTGCGAACAGTGATTTTGACGGGATTGCGTCGTCCCTCTGCTCAGATTTGGGTTGCTACGACGATCGCGACCTTCTTTGCAGGATTCATGGTGCTGCACGTCATGACCTGGTTCATGGTTGGCGTGGTCATGGCTCCGACATTTATTTTGCTGGGGTTGGGCAGTGTTTGCTTATTCGTCAATCTCTGGGCAATTTTTGGGCGTGGAAGCTTGGCGCGGCTCCTCGTCGCAGTTTATAAGTTTTGTACTAGAGTAGATTTGCCCGCCTTTCTCAATTTGCATGAGTGACCCTCACGACGAAGCCCCTCGATCTCACCCGACACCCAAACCTGACGCAGAACCCTCCGAGACGGATGACAACTGGATCGAAGACATCGTGCCCGATAGTCAAGGCTCTGAGGCGCGAAGTCCCTATGTTAGAAAGGTTGACCCAGCGAGTCCGATCGTGCTCGTCGAAACGGCATTTCTTGCCAGCGCTGCAAGTTTGCTCTGGCTCGTCAACTCCTATTTTCCGATGGGACCGATTTTGCAGGTGTTCTTTCCGGTGCCGATCGCGCTGATCTATCTGCGCTGGGGAAATCGGGCAGCTTGGATGGGGGCTTTGGTGTCGGGGCTGCTGCTGTCAGTGCTGATCGGACCGGCTCGCAGCATTCAATATGTGATGCCCTTTGGGGTAATGGGCGTTTTGCTAGGAACGCTGTGGTATCGCCGCGCAAATTGGGCAACCTCGATCGCGATCGCTACTCTGTTAGGAGTCTTTGGCGCTTTCTTTCGCATTGGGCTACTGTCTGTCTTGTCGGGCGACGATCTCTGGCTCTATGGCACGAATCAAATCACCAACCTGCTAGAGTGGCTGTTTGTCAAACTCGGACTGTTGATGCAGCCGTCTTTACCTCTAGTGCAGGCAGTCGTTGTGGGAATGATTTTTGTGCAAAACATGGTGTACTTATTTGCAGTGCATCTCGTATCGTGGTTTTTGTGCGATCGCCTCAACACGCCAATCCCGCGTCCGCCCCATTGGGTGCAGGTGCTACTAGACTCTGAATGATTTCTATTTACACGCAGCATCAACAAGCCGAACAATGGCTTCATCGCTATCAGGGACGATCGCCGCTTTTTGCCTGTGTGTTAGGGTTCACCGAAACAGGTCTGATTCCTGGCATCTCTGCGGCTGGGGCGATGCCTAGAGATCGTCAATATACAGCGATCGCAGATGCTGAGTTTTTGATCAATGGCGTGCAAGCCAATCCTCGTTACCCGTTGCCACCGCTGCATGTGGGTGCGTCTCCTGTCTTAATTTCTCGCGCGGTAGTTGAGGCACAAGCGATCCCCGTTCAGCTCATCAACGCAGGGTTGCCTCAAGCTCCAGCAGTGGCAGCGATCGACGTAAAAGGACATCCCGCTCGGTGTTTGAGTACGGGGCAGGCAATGGATCGGGCGATCGTCGAACATCTATTTAAGCAAGGATTGCTCTGGGGAAATAAATTAGCGGCTCAAGTCTCAGACAGCTATTTAGTTTTGGGTGAATGTGTTGTAGGGGGCACCACCACTGCCTTAGCGGTTCTCATCGCCTTGGGGATCAAAGCCTGTGGCAAAGTCAACAGCAGTCACCCAATCTGCAATCACGCCCAAAAGTGGAATCTCGTTCAACAAGGACTCAGGGCCCTTCACCCTTCTAGCGATCCCCTCACGATCGTTGCCGCAGTTGGCGACCCTATGCAGATCGTGGTGGCTGGAATGGCGATCGCGGCGAGTCGCACCTGTGGCGTGCTGTTAGCAGGCGGAACGCAGATGTTAGCCGTCTATGCGCTGGCACGGGCAATCGCTCAAACTCATGCATTGCCTTTGGATCTAGAGCAAATTATTATAGGCACAACTCGCTGGGTTGCAGAAGACCCGACAGGAGACACCGTTGGCTTGGCGCATGACCTTGGCTCAGTGCCTTTAATCGCCACTCAGCTCAGTTTTGCCACCTCTCGTCATCCGCAGCTTCAGGCTTATGAGCAGGGATATGTTAAAGAGGGCGTGGGTGCAGGAGGGTGCGCGATCGCGGCTCACCTCTTCAAACACTGGGGGCAGATGGAACTGTTGGCAGAGATCGAAGCATTAGCCGATCGCTATCAAATCACAAATGACCAACTGAAAAGAGGAAAATAGGAGACAGTCCCTTCATCCTTTCTCAATGAACTCTCTGTGCCAAAAGCTGTTCTTCTAGTGCAGCAATTCGATTATAAGCCGTCGTTAATTGTGCGGTCAGTCGCTGAATCTGAATTTCTGAAGAAAGCGCTTTTTCACCACTGTGCATCGAAGCTTCAGACGAGTGATTATCGACTAAAACGTCTTTATGTTCCATTAATGAGTCAACACTGCGAGTGCTTTGATGATAACGTCCAGAACTGCCCCCAAACGAGGAAAGGCTGCTGCCATTGCCAGAAGATGACTTTACTTCAGTGACGACTTGGGAGAGGCTACCCGTTAGCTGTTCAATCAATTGATGCAGCCTGTCAATCTTGCCATTCATCGTGTTAATTTGCTTCTGTAGTGTGTCCATTTCGTGACCTACTTACCCTTTCTTTTTACCCTTTCTTTTGTCACTGATTATCTTACTAGGGTCAAACTCATGAGGGGTAGATAGTGCTGAATCATTTAACGTTTGATTGTGAGCCAAAGTGTGGCAAAAGAAACAATTAAACCGTTGTTTCAAGAGAGTAGCTGCGAACTAAACTAGAGAACCGAACTTTAGACTAAATTCTACTTTGGTTTTACGGGAGATGTTTTTGCAATCAACCAACGTTAAGCTCTCGCTTTATTCAAAGATTAAGAAATAAGAACTTAGTAGCTTTGAGTATGAACTTAAACGTTTTCATCAGCGTCAAGAGGTAGCCTATTGCTTTTTTCAAAGTCTAATTTTTTGGTCAGATGCTATGCTTTAGAAGCGATCGCATCGAAATGCCCTCTAAAGCGAGTATTTTTGCTAGATTTTGAAAGCATCCGATCGACAAATTTGGATTAGAGCAAATGCTAACCTTTCAAGAGTTTTTTGCGGCTTGTGATGGGTTTTGGACGACGGAAAGAACCTATCATTCTGTTCAGACTGGAGAGATTGAGCGGTCTTACACTGAGTTTCAAGTAGACGCGCTAACTGAAGCAGAAAAGCAGCGGATTTTGACTCCTGCGGGGCAGTATTTAGAGGCGTTGAAGGTCGATTTTTCTAAGCTGACAGACGAAGAGAAGCTGTGTCCCGGATTCGCGATCGCCTTCGACACCATCTCTGACAAAGGCGAACGGGTTGCCATGAGTTTAAACGCTTTGTTTATTCCCGATCGTTGTGTTGCTGCCGATGCCCCCTCACTGCCAATTCCGCCTGCGGCTGAGGTGCCTGATAGCGACGTAATTCGAGGCTTCTACATGCGAGATGAAGGCTATTCAGAATCGGGTTCGATCGCAGGTCGTTTTACTTATCAACCGACTCGCCAAACGTTAGAAATGACGACTCACTACACGCGATCGGTCGCGGTCGATCAGATGCGGTTGCTCTCGCCAAATCTGCGGCTGCGAACGATCGTGACTTATCAGCGTCCCGATCAAGGGAGCATTCCTTCGGTGATAACGTTGATTGGGTTTGGAGTCGAGCAGAAGAAGTAGGGGGACAGATGGAGCGACGATCGTTTTTAACGGGGGCAGGGGCGCTGACCCTGGCAACGCTTTTAGCAGGATGCAATAGCCAAAATCAAGCAGCTTTAAGGATTCGGCTGTTAAAAAACTCGGTTCCGGCGCAGCTATTAGGTGCTTTTCGGAAGAGCTTGCAGGGTCAGTCAGTCAACCTTGATTTCAAGCCAGAAACCCAATTGCAGGCGCTGTTTACGCTTTTGCAAACCTGGAAGCAACTCGGCGGTCAGCCAGTCCCTCAGCGATTTCCGATCGAGATTCCGTTTCTCAGCCCAGCCTCTACCGCAACGCCTGCCGACCTTGTGACTTTGGGCGACTATTGGTTAGCCACTGCGATTCAACAAAAACTAATTCAGCCCCTTGACTCATCCTCGTGGCAGCAGTGGCAAAAATTGCCTGAAAAGTGGCGCGCGATCGTGACTCGCAGTGACCAGGGTTTGCCTGATCCCAAGGGCAAAGTTTGGGCGGCTCCCTACCGCTGGGGCAGCACCGTTATTCTCTATCGTAAAGATATTTTTCGCGACAAAAATCTTCAGCCCCCGACTGATTGGGGTGATTTGTGGCGAGACGATCTGCGAGGACACATTTCTCTGCTCGATCAGCCGCGAGAAGTGATTGGCTTGACGCTGAAGCGATCGGGCAAATCTTACAATACGATCGATTTGCAGTCCGTTCCTCAGCTAGAAGCCGACCTGCGATCGCTGCATCAGCAGGTCAAGTTCTATAGCTCTGATAATTATCTGCAACCTTTAATGCTGGGCGACACCTGGGTAGCCGTGGGGTGGTCTACTGATGCGCTGCCGTTGATTCAGCGAAGTCAGCCGATCGAGGCAGTCTTTCCCAAATCGGGGACGGCAGTGTGGGCAGATCTGTGGGTGCATCCCGCTACGAGTCAGCCAGTGCAAGAGACCCAAGCGCTGCTTTCAAAGTGGATTAACTTCTGCTGGACTCCCGAAATCGCGCCTCAGCTTTCTTTGTTGAGTGATGCCGCTTCCCCTATTCTCACCGCGCTGGATGCAGCGACATTTCCCAAAGAGTTACAAAAAAATCCCTTACTCGTGCCCAACGCTGAACAATTGCTCGATCGCAGCGAGTTTCTAGAGCCTTTGCCCACCGCTACGGTTGAATCGTACCGTTCCCTTTGGGAACGGTTCCGTCGAGTGAGTTAGAACGACCTCGAAATCCTGCCTTGCCAGACGAATCGAGGGAAAGATTGCAGATCAGTGCAGAAGGAGTCGGGGAAGGTGAAGTTTGGGACAGGTCTGCTGAAGCCACTTTCACACCATGTCGATCGTTGAGTTCCCTTGTTCCAACAATATTTCCTTCAAAATCACAGGTGTAAGCAGCTAATAGCCCTCCCTGGCGATTGAAGACGCGCATATCGTAGCTATAACCACTGGCAACGGTGCCGATCTGCTGCACAAAGTCATAGCGCTCCAAATAATCTAATAGACTCCAAGCTTGCTGATTGACGACAAAATCAACTCGGCTAACGCTGCTTTTTTGATGGGGGCAAGCGAGCCAGGTGTCTAACAACTTGCTGCCAAACTGAGGTTCAGCCGAGATTTGGTCTCGCGTCCACCAAAAGCTAGGAACGGTGAGATGCGCTTGGGAGATCGAGCTATCTGTAATGCCCGAAGTAGACGGGCTGCATTGAGTTAAATCGAGAGGCTCTAAAGAGGGCTGTAGCTCAGATTGGGCAGATAAATGCGCGGTGACGGGCGGAATGTTTGCAGAAAATGCTGGCTGGCTTGCCCCAATCGCCATCCAAAGCAAACTCGCCATTAACGCTTGTGACCCGATCACCGCTGTTTGCCACGATTGTTCCATTGTCCTGCCTTGATTCATGCGCTCGAAACTCGTGTAGAACTATAACGTATGAGGATGTATCGCTCGTTCCTAGTCGGATGGTTAAGGCTGGTTTCAAACTCGTCTCCGCCCTTCGTCTCTGTATTTTACAAAAAATATTTCTGCTTGTCGGTATAGAAAATGTATCAAATGATGATGAATCCTCTTAATAATTCCTATGAATGACCCTTTACGTCGGTTAAAGTTTCTTCCCTGGATTCCTTTACTTCAGATCTCGTTGATCACCGTTTTGATCGCGATCGCGCTTGATGTGTTGCTGACTCGAACGGCGGTTGCGGTGCCTGTAATCTTAAATCTATTGAGTAAACTGCTGTCGTCCCCGATCGGAGTTTTAATCGGACTCGCCGTTCCGGTTGGGATTGGTGCCCTTGCGGTGGCAATTTTAGAGCGCTGGTTTCAGCAGGTGATGATCACGAATGCAACGTTGTGGGCGCTCGTTCCCTGTGTGGCGCTCTGGCTTTTTCTCAAATCATTGGTGCCGATTCCCACAGCGCTAGTTCCTGATATCAGCATTGTCTCGTTAGTTGGAGTCGTGCTCGGTGTCTTCTGGAAAGGGCGACCCTATTGGCGCTGACTGAGATTTTGCACTTGAACTAAAACTCTCTCGTTTCTAGCATTCACCCGCCCGTGATTGAAAATCACGGTCTAACGGTGCGAAGTCCACTAAAGGGACTGAGAGAGGGTTTGAGGTTTAGTCCGTTTCAACGGACTTCCCAAGGCTAGCCCGGAATTCCATTCACGGGCGGGACAGAACCGCAGCGAATAGACTGGTGCAAGATCCGAGCTGAGCTAGTCTTGCCACAAACGCCGTCCTGGTTTGCCATTCAATCGTTGATGAGTGTCTCTCAACAGGGTCGGAATATCAAGATTTTCTGGGCAGCGCGGCAGGCAGTCGCCACAGTCACTGCACCGATCGGCTTTGTTGCCTGGAAACCAGTGTCCTGCATTCTCAAACATCCGATAGCGATATTCACCAAACTGGGTCATGTCGTAAGCGATCGCCAAATTTCGCAGTCGCAAAACTTCTGGAATGTGAATTCCTTCTGGGCAAGGCAGACACGCGTAACACTGACTGCACAAATCAGTTTTGAGGGTTTGGGTTTGGTGAGTGTGTAGACGATCTAGGACGATTGCCACTTCAGCCGTGAGAAAATTCTCTTGAGTCATCAACGGTAGATCAAGCTCTGTCGGGTTCGCTGCACCGACGCTGAGCGTTGTGACAGCCGGATTGTTGAGGAGAAATCGATAGTTCAACTCCAACGGCGAAAAAGGCGCGCAGAGGTCAATCAGAGTTTGCGGAGGGGTGTGGAGCAACCCCGCTTTATCTGCGGGAGAGATGATAAACACGCCCATATCGTTCTGCTGGGCAAGCTCGATCGCGGATGCATTGCGCTGGAAGAACAGCGAGTAATGTAAATTGACAAACTCAAAGAGATTCGTGGCGATCGCTGCCAAAATCACCTCTAAAAATCCGTGGGTCGAAAATCCTACATGGCGCACTCGCCCATCTGCCACGGCTTGCCGCACTGACTGCATACAGCCATTTTCAGCCTCTACCCAAGCTAAATGCTCCCAGGTGTTTAAGCCATGAATGGCGAGCATATCTAAATAATCGACGTTTAATCGCTGCAACGACTCTTCGATCTCCCGCTCCATCGTTGCCGCATCGGGAGTCGGAGAAATCTTGGTCGTGATGTAGAGTTCAGAGCGATTTAATCCATTTCGCAGTGCCGCCCCCAGAAACTCCTCGCTTTTGCCATAGCCTCTAGCAGTTTCTAAGTGATTGATGCCTAGCTCGATCGCTCGTCTGACCGTCTGTTCTGCCACGTCTTGAGAGGCTAGACAGCGCATCAGCCCTAACGAGAAAACCGAGAGCGAAAGATCGGTTTGACCAAAGCGACGATCGTTCACACTATTGGGCTTCTTCACTGCTAAATCGCCCACGTTGGCTAAAGTCTTCGGGGCTGAGCTGGTCTAGAAACTCACGGAAAGCTTTGCGCTCGGCTTCGTCAGCATCGCGATCGACCGGAATTGAGGCATCAGCAAGAACTTCTTCCATTACCCAAATCGGGCTATTGGTGCGGAGAGCAATGGCGATCGCGTCGCTAGGACGGGCATCAATTTCACGCTTTGCCTCACCCTGATTGACAATCAGCACCGCATAAAACGTATTATCTTGTAGAGAGTGAATAACCACTCGATCGAGTGCCATATCCCACGACTCCATCAGATTGACAAACAGATCATGAGTCAAAGGACGGGGTGGCACTTGATTTTCAAGAACGCTGATGATCGCTTTCGCCTGATCTTGCCCGATATAAATAGGCAATGCTCGACGGTCAGTGCCATCTTTGAGGAGCACGATCGGGCTACGGGTTGCCGCGTCTAATGCAATTCCAGCGACCTTCATTTCAATCATCGGTATAGCCTCTAGAACACTTGAAGCAGGAGAAACGTCGGATGTGTGAATCGTACAGAGTCAGTCAACTATTTAGCACACCCATTTTGGGGATGCTCAAACAGGGATGCAATACTAAGTATGCCCTGATCTCTGCCCTGATCCTAAATGATCCGCCTATAAATTTGACAAAATAAAGAAGACTTCTCGCGTCTATCAAATCTTCATAAAAAGGATTAGATTTGAGCGACTTTAGAAGATAGACCCCTGCTAGAAACCCTATCCTTCACACCCCCTTAAGACTTGTGTTTACAGGACTGATTCAAACCGTTGGCACCCTTCAAGCTCTGGGATCTGAACACCTACAGATTACTTGCTCAGACTCGGCAGCCGACCTGATTTTAAAAGACTTAGCGATCGGCGATAGTGTTGCCATCGATGGAGTTTGTCTTACCGTGACCGAGATGATGATATCGGGGTTTATCGCGGTTGTCTCTCCCGAAACGACAGAGCGCACGACCCTCTCACAGACGACGGGTGGCATCAAACAGGTCAACTTAGAAACCTCTCTGCGGGTCGGCAGCAAGTTAGGGGGTCACTTTGTCACAGGGCACATCGACGGCACCGGGACGCTCAAATCGGCAGTGCAAACTGCAAGCTCGTGGGAGATGACCTTTGCGACTATGAGCGATCGAGTCGCCCGATACATTCTGCCCAAGGGAAGTGTAGCGGTCAACGGCATCAGCCTCACCGTCGCCGACTGTGACCCTGCTGGCTCTTGGTTTATGGTGGCGGTGATTCCTCACACCTATGCAGAGACAAACCTCTGTCACCTTAAACCAGGAAACTGGGTGAATCTAGAGGGCGACATTCTGGGCAAATATGTCGAGAAATTTCTACGATCGGGATCACCTCCCACAGTTAACGGACTAGAAGTGACCCTTTCCCCCGACAGTATTAACCCCTCGTTTCTCGCAGAACACGGCTATTCATAAGCGATTTTCCTTAAGATTTAGCGTTGACTGCCCCTGGTTGAACTGGGGGCTTTTGTGCCGTCTGCAAAGACTTGACCAACTGCGCCAACGCATCTTCTAACTGCACGCCTGGATCTTGAGCAACCCAGCCTTCAGTGGTCAGTTGACGAAACTCAAAGTGCAGGTGAGGTCCCGTAGAGTTGCCTGTGCTGCCAACTCGCCCGATCGCAGCACCCTGTTTGACAATTTCTCCCGGTTTGACGAAGATCTCCGACAAGTGCCCGTAGAGTGTCTGCTGTTTGCCGTTGTCGTGTTCGAGGGCGATCGCTAAGCCATATCCGCCAAAAAAGTCTGCAAAGACGACTCGACCTGCTAGCGCTGCCAAAACTGGAGTTCCCATCGGTGCGCCTAAATCTGTCCCAGAGTGAAAGCGGGCATCTCCGGTAATGGGATGAATGCGCCAACCGAAGACCGATGTGATCGCGGCTGGAATCGAGATCGGAAACATCAGCCGCAGATTTCCATTCCCCAAACGACTCAAAGGGCGAACGGTGCGATTGTAATAGTCCTTGACAAAGCTATAGGCAGGAGCGGCGATCGCTGCACTTGACCCACTTGCCTCCGATCGGCTAGAAGACCGTTCGGTAACAGGTGCCGCGCTCACTTGCACAGCCTGATACCGTCCGCCTGTCCCCCCAGATTGCGCAGTCGGTGCGCTTGTCGGCACCTGAGTGCCACACGCTCCTCCTGCGATCGCTTGTCCTTGGTTGAGGGTGATCTCACAGCCCGACGATCGATTTGTAATCACGATCGTGCTGGGTGCCTCATAAGAATTTGAAGGCGCGATCGCAGCATTCTCAGTAGATTGCCCGTCAACTTGGTCTCGATTAGAGGCAGACAACTCAGGGACTGACTGGGGTGGCATCAATAATGCAGCGCTAGAACTCACCGGGATACGCTGCCCAACAGATACCCCAAGGGAGGCTGATTGGGCGGTTGCCGGAGTCGAGATGATCACTAGAGGAGCACTAGACGAAGCTTGAGCCATCGCTGCCCCGCTGCTCAAAACGCCGATTCCTCCCAGATAACCCAACCGTCTTAGCAAAGAACGCTGCCCCCAAAGATTTTGTGTGCGGATAGCGTTGGGTTGCTGAGTCATTTAAATCTCCTCATGTACTGATTGCTGCACTGTTAGATGTGACACTTGTCGAGAATGCCTATTGCTGAGTTCCAGTTTAGCGGGTGATCAAAAATTGTTCGCCTAGACAATAGTATTTCAACTACTCCCGTTTATTGCAGCTTGATGAGCAAGTCTACTCAGAGACAGTCTTCGCAGCTTCTCTGAGCCTGCCGGACTTTCTTGCAAGACAGCAGGAGTTTTTACCGCGACACTCAAGAATCGCGATCGGTTGCTAAAGTTAACATGAACCACCCGCAGTCTCCACTTAAGAATGCACACCTGGCACTGGCAAACCTGGAATGACTTACCCTACCTGGCATGCAGCCTGCTAGAGCCTTGGAAGCACGGTTTTTTTACCCAGCAGTTTGCGCCCCGATCGCCCTTCCAGATCACAGAGGCGCTGTATCCATTGGCTCAGGCATATCGGGCAAAACAGGTTCACGGCAATCTCGTGCTGGCACCGTCAGAAATGCCCTATCCCTTGAGTGACGAGAACTTACCGGATGCCGATGGGCTGATCTCAGAGCAAGCCCATCAAGCGGTGTGGGTTTGTTCTGCTGACTGCACGCCTGTGCTGATTGCAGATGCCAAAACAGGTCAGGTGTCTGCCGTCCATGCAGGGTGGCGAGGGACGGCTCAGAAAATTGTGCCCCATGCGATCGCTCGTCTGTGCAATCAAGGAAGCCAACTTCAAGATCTGCGAGTTGCGATGGGTCCGGCGATCGCAGGAGAAGTCTACCAGGTGTCTACTCGCGTTGCGGTTGAGGTCGGAGCCACAGTGATAGACATCGATTCGGAGAGTTCTTTAGACGCAAATGTAAAACGATTATTAGAGTTATCCCATTCTCCAGTGCTGTCTGACTCGACACCGGGGCGAGTGCGGCTAGATGTGCGGCGAGTAAATGCGCTACAGCTAGAGCAGTTGGGGATTAGTGAAGAACAGGTCACGATCGCGCCTCACTGTACCTATCAAGACTCTGTTAATTTCTTCTCTTATCGACGGGAGAAGTTGAAGAAAGCCCAGTGGTCGGGCATTGTGAGCGGTTAGAGAAAGCGAGATTCAGACGGTTTGAATCCTTCGATTAGCGGTTGCCGTAATATTTTTCCAGCAGCGATCGCAGCATATCGACCATCGGAATTCCTTCTTCGACGGCTTTGGCTTTGATGGCTTTGTGCAACGGTTTAGCAATGTCTAACGTCAGCCGTTTCATCTTCACAGATTTCTCAGAAGTCTGCTCTTTAGCGGTCTTTTTAGAAACAGGTTCGGCTTCTTTTTCCACAGGTTCGGCTTCTTTAACTGACTCTACGACGTTTGTTTTCGCTGCCTTTTTAGACGCACGAGTCAATTTCTCGGCAATGGGTTCTGCGATGGCAACGGGGCTTGCAGCAGGCACTGACGCTTCAGGAGCAGGACTTTTTTCGACCCTGCTGTGGGTAGGGGCGGACAGTTGATCGGGCGTGGCGTTGGCTTTGGCTTTTTTTCTAACCATGTTCTGTGAATACGATTTAGTGGTCTTACAGAATATCGTATTTACAGAAGAAAGGATCGGTTTATTTACGAGAATCGTCTGGTCACTCAGTCTAAGTAAACTGCTGACTCAACGTTACCGGGTTATGAACGGTGATCTTTTTCTTGTGAATTGAGATCATTTCGTCTTGACGTAAATCGCCCAGCAGCCGAGTCACCGTGACGCGAGTTGACCCGATCGCTTCGGCAATCGCCTGATGCGATAACTTGAGGTCGATCGTGATTCCGTCTTGACTGGGCACTCCAAAATCGCGGCAGAGAATCAGCAAGAAACTCACCAGCCGCGACCCCATATCTCGATGCGCCAAAGTTTCGATCATCATTTCGGTTTGCAAAATCCGAGATGACAAGCCTCGCAGCATCAGCATCGATAGCTCAGGGTCGTCTTTAAGGGCTTTCTCGACTTGCTCGATCGGCACCGAGAGCAACTCAGCCGGGGTAAATGCAACAGCGTGATAGAAGCGATCGGCGCGTTGCCCTGTGATCAGAGACAACACTCCAAATACGCTGTTTTCGCGCAGCAAGGCGACCGTAATCTCTTCACCCGCCTCGTAAACTCTAGAGAGCTTGACTGCCCCTTTTAACAAGAAGTAAACCCGCTCTGCCGGATCGCCTGGAAAAAAAATCGTCTTGCCGCGCTCAAATATCTCTACGACTGGTGGAAAGGCTCCTCCGCCAAGTTGACGAAACATTGTTGCTAGGGGTCGCTCTTTGGTCACTACCATGTCCTTTGTCGTAACTCCTACTCTGGATCTCTCCACGTCATCAAGGGCGCGACTCATGTGAAACGTCTCTGTGAGAGATTGATGACTTTAGAACACTTAAACTCACTCTCGAAGTAGTTTTTGTGCTTAATACTACCTTATTTCTCTTAGCGTCTCGAATTTTTCAGAAAACTGGGTGGAACCCTTCTTTATGTTAAGTTTTTTAACGATTCAAGCGAGATTTTGCTCACCTCTCAGCGCTATTTGCTCGTCACCCGTCCACCTTCGCACGGTAGTCTTATAGATGCTATTGAAATGAACGTCTATGTTGAATCTGACTGGAAAAAACGCCCTAGTGACTGGGATCGCAAATAATAAATCGATCGCGTGGGGCATTGCTCAACAGTTGCACAAAGCGGGAGCAAATCTCGGCATTACCTATTTGCCCGATGAGCGGGGGAAAATGGAGAAAAAGGTCGCAGAGTTGGTAGAGCCGTTGCAGCCGAGTCTCTTTTTGCCGTTGAATGTTCAAGACGACGACCAGGTTCAGTCTACGTTCGACACCGTGCGCGATAAGTGGGAGCGGTTAGACATTCTCATTCACTGTTTGGCGTTTGCGAGTAAAGATGATCTGTCGGGCGACTTTAGCAAAACGAGTCGATCGGGGTTTAATACCGCTCTAGACATCAGTGCCTATTCGCTGATCAAGCTGGCTGGAGCCGCAAAGCCTTTGATGACCGATGGTGGCAGCATTGTGACGCTGACCTATCTAGGCGGCGTGAAGGTGATTCCTAACTACAATGTGATGGGCATTGCCAAAGCAGCGTTAGAGATGAATGTGCGATATCTCGCGTCTGAGATGGGGGCACAAAACATTCGCGTGAATGCGATCTCAGCAGGTCCGATTCGGACATTGGCTTCATCGGCGGTGGGCGGCATTCTGGACATGATCCATCACGTTGAAGCGGTAGCTCCTCTCAAACGGACGGTGACTCAAATCGAGGTCGGCAATACGGCGGCGTTTTTGTGTAGCGACTTGTCGAGCGGCATCACAGGGCAAGTGATTTATGTCGATGCGGGCTATGAAATCATGGGCATGACTGGGACAAAGCCAATCGCAGAGTAACGGTTTGACTTCCATTGCAATCAATCCGGTAGGGTTTGACAAATTGAAATGCTGCCGGATTTTTTAATGGCTGCGATCGCGTCCAAGCCGAGGAACCGTTTCTAACGTTAAGCTGAGTAAACGAGCTAAAAGGCTCTTAAACTCTCACTCAGGTTTTGATTGATTGGCTGAAATGGTTACTCAAACTGATTCTTTAATTTCTTTGTCGATCGCCCCCGCTCAAGTGATTCGAGGCACAGGCGCACTAGAACAGGTCGGTGATGCGATCGCTCGATTGGGTTCTCGTCCGCTGTTGGTAGGCGGAAATCACACGCTAAAAGTGATTCAGCCTCGTCTTGAGCCTGTGTTGGCGGCACAAAACTGCACGATCGCTCAGGCATCCTATGGGGCAGATTGCAGCGAGTCAGCGTTAGTGTCTCTCAAACAAGCCGTTGCCACGCATCAAGCCGATTTGATTATTGGGATCGGCGGCGGCAAAGCGTTGGATGCAGCAAAGCTGCTGGCTGATCAGTGCAGGCTTGCGATCGTCACCATTCCCACATCGGGGGCGACCTGTGCGGCTTGGACAGCCCTCTCTAATATCTACTCAGACGCAGGCGCGTTTCTCTACGATGTCAGCTTGGCGCGATGTCCTGACTTATTGGTGTTGGACTACGATTTGGTTGCCACCGCACCTCAACGAACGTTAGTGGCAGGAATTGGAGACGCGATCGCCAAGTGGTATGAAGCTTCCGTCAGTAGCGGTCAGTCAGACAAGACTTTTTTGATTGCGGCGGTTCAGCAAGCGCGAGTGTTGCGCGATATTTTGTTTCAAAAGTCGGCGATCGCGCTGCAAGAACCCGGAGGCGACGCGTGGCGAGAAGTCGTCGATGCCACCGTTTTGATGGCAGGCGTAATTGGTGGCATTGGCGGCGCACAGTGCCGAACGGTTGCGGCTCATGCAGTCCATAACGGGTTGACTCACTTGCTCGAAAGTCATGGCACGCTGCACGGTGAGAAAGTTGCCTTTGGCATTTTGGTGCAGCTTCGGTTAGAAGAAATGATTCAAGGAAATCGGTTGGCAACGACTTCGCGACAGCAGCTTTTAAAGTTTTATGGTGAGATCGGGTTGCCGCAGACGTTGACGGATTTGGGCTTGGCAGAAGTCTCGATCGCCAACCTCCAGCACGCCGCCGAAATCGCGTGCGCTGACTCGTCCGATATCCACCGATTGCCGTTTAAGGTGGCTCCGACCCAACTGATGGCGGCGATGGTGTCTACTATGGCACCTTGTCACAATCTGAGGAATGAGGAGAGTTTTGAGGTAGAATACCCAACTCAAACCCTAAATCTCAACCCTTAAACTCTTCCCCTTGCCAGAGAAATTGCGCCATGAGCCTAAGCTGGATTACCCCCGCCGATCGTCTGCGAACGTTGCCCCCCTACGTGTTTGCGCGGCTAGACGAGCTAAAAGCCAATGCACGAGCGCAGGGCGTTGATTTAATTGATTTAGGAATGGGAAATCCCGATGGGGCGACTCCCCTGCCGATCGTCGAAGCCGCCATTGAAGCGCTCAAAGACCCCAAAAATCACGGCTATCCCCCTTTTGAAGGAACCGCCAGCTTTCGTCGCGCCATCACTAATTGGTATCACCGTCGCTATGGCGTGACACTTGACCCCGACAGTGAAGCCCTGCCTCTGCTTGGCTCAAAAGAAGGGTTGACGCATCTGGCACTGGCTTACATCAATCCGGGTGATTTGGTGCTGGTGCCAAGTCCTTCCTATCCGCCGCATTTTCGGGGTCCGTTGATTGCGGGAGCCGAGCTATATCCGCTGATTCTCAAAGCCGAGCAAGATTGGCTGATTGATCTGGCGGCAATTCCCGATCGGATTGCCGAGCGCGCCAAAATCCTCTATTTCAACTATCCGAGCAACCCGACGACTGCTACGGCTCCCCGTGAGTTTTTTGAGGAAATCGTCGCGTTTGCCCGTCGTTATCAAATCATGCTGGTGCACGATCAGGCGTATGCAGAATTAGCGTTTGACGGCTATCAGCCCACTAGTTTGCTCGAAATTCCGGGAGCGAGAGACATTGGCGTGGAGTTTCACACGCTGTCTAAAACCTACAATATGGCAGGTTGGCGAGTTGGATTTGTGGTGGGAAATCGTCATATTATTCAAGGGTTGAGAACGCTAAAAACAAACTTAGATTATGGGATTTTTGCGGCACTGCAAACGGCAGCCGAAACAGCGCTGCAATTACCCGACAAATATTTAGTCGAAGTGCAAGATCGCTATCGCACTCGCCGCGATTATTTGATCGAAGGACTGGGGAAACTCGGCTGGTCGATTCCTAAAACCCAGGCGACGATGTATTTGTGGATTCCTTGCCCACCCGGAATTGGCTCAACCGATTTTGCGCTATCGGTGTTGCAAAAAACAGGGATAGTTTTGACTCCGGGCAATGCGTTTGGGGCAGGTGGCGAAGGCTATGTGCGAATCAGCTTGATCGCGGAGTGCGATCGCTTGGGTGAAGCGTTAGAGCGCATGAAGCAAGCTAATATTCGCTATGACGCTCCAGCATTAGCGCTTTAGGAATAATGCTACAAACGATTCCCGTCGTCGATTTACAAGATTTTCGCTCTGATTCGCCGCAGCGACAGCAGGATTTTGTGTTGGCGATCGGAGCCGCCCTAGAAGACATCGGATTCTTTGCGGTGGTCAATCATGGCGTTGACTCGGCTCTGATTCAATCTGCCTATCACGTCGCTCAAACATTTTTTGAGTTACCCGAAGCGGTGAAACAACGGTACGAAGATCCTCAACTCAACGGGCAGAGAGGCTTTACGAGATTTGGTCGAGAACACGCCAAAGATCATCCCGTCCCTGATCTCAAAGAATTTTGGCATGTCGGCAGAGAATCCCATTTGCCGAATTTAAGTCCCGCAGAAGTCGCTGAATTTCAGCTTGTAATGAGCGAACTGTATGCCCAACTCGAAACCTGTGCTGCCAGTTTATTAGAAGCCTGTGCGCTGTATTTAGGCGAATCTAGAACGCTGTTGCGCGACCTGACGATCAACGGTGACACCATTCTGCGAGTTATCCACTATCCGCCCGTCTCGATCGAGGCACACCCTGCCAGTTTACGATCGGCTCCCCACGAAGACATCAATCTGATTACGCTCTTGTGTGAAGCTACCGCAGAAGGGTTAGAGCTTCTGCAACGAGACGGCACTTGGCGACCCATTCACGCCGTTGAAGGGCAGATCATTGTCGATAGCGGCGATATGTTGCAGCAACTCACAAATGGCTTACTCAAAAGCACAACGCATCGAGTGACCAATCCTGATAGCGATCGCACTCGTCGCTTTTCAATGCCCTATTTTGTGCATCCTAGACCCGAAGCCGATTTAACGCCTTTACTCAACTGCGTCACCCAAACCGGAGGTCAGGCAACCTTTCCCCCGATCACAGCAGGCGCTTATCTCCAACAGAGACTTCAAGAAATCGGACTCAGAGGAAAAGGATGAACGTTCATCTCGCCTTCATCCCCCGGCAGCAAAGGTTGCCATGATCAGCACCGATAGTAAAAGACCGGGAGACAGCATTAAAGCCAGCGTCAATAAATCGTGGGTCGTCATAACAGTCGTCTCCTTAAAAGGTGCGATCGGCAAAGGCTAAATTTGACTGCTGTGCAAAACAGCCCATCAATACTCTCTATTATGCTAATTAAATTAGCATGGTGTTCTTCTTTGCTTGGGGTTGAGAAAACCTAAAGATTCAGCGATCGTCAGATTGATCAAGACTCGCTCCTATTTTATTATCATTGCCCAAAACTGTTTACCAGAGTCAGCATCTCACCATGAATCACTTCTCTTTTGACGAGTTGCAGCGAAAAGACCTATTCATTGCGCTAGGGCTATGGGTGACAGTGGAGCTGGTCAGTTTCGTCTTTTTTCCTGCCGTAGCATTGATTAATCCGGGCGATAGACTAAAAACGTGGTTTTTGATTAGCCTTCCGTTAGGGTTAGGCGGAGCACTGTTGATTAGCGCCAGTTCTCGATTTTTGGCGATGTCCCACGATCGAGCCGCCGGAACCAATAAGATGCTTTTCATCATCTTGGGGCAGTTTGGCGGCTGGATTGGGCTAGTGGGCATCTTATTTCCCTTTTTTATGGTGTGTTCAGAGTTTTTCTCAAACATCAAGCTTTAGGATTAAAACCAGATGGCAAATCTGAGCCATGCGCTCAAAGAATGGGCGATCGCGGTGGATGCGCTAGAAAAAGGACGCACGATCGTGCTGCTCAGAAAAGGCGGCATTCGAGAACAGGGACGCTTCACGATCGTCCAAAATCAGGTGTTGCTCTATCCCACCTATGAGCATCAGCAGCCGCATTTATTAAAAGATGACTATCAGTCTCAGGTGCAGCCTGTCTCTTCTGGTTGGCACCCTGATCAGGTGCAAATTAGCTCGGTGGCAGACATTACCCACATTTTCCAAGTCAGTGAGGCAGCGGTTTTAGACGCTCTCTTCCCGTTTCACATCTGGAACTCACAGTTCGCCGCAGAGCGCTTTCAGTGGAAGCCAAAATTGCCGCTTTATGTCTTGCTGTTGCGGGTGTCCAAGCTGCCGCAGCCGCAAATTATTGCCTATCAGAGTGAATATGGCGGGTGTCGATCGTGGATTGATTTAGAAGTCGCGATCGATCTAGACAACGCGACTCCCGTTCTAGGGGATGAAGCTTACTCCGATCAGGTTGAGAAAATTCAGAAAATTGTTTCAAACTCAACACTTGGCATTATCCTATGAACCAGGTTTGTTGAAGGCTGTCACGTCACCATGAAGAAAAAAGCGCACAACGGGTTGGGCAACCATGTCTTTTATCTAGTTCCCCTTGCCGTTTGTCTAGGCACTTCGGCTCCTGTTTGGGCAGCCCCTCTCAAGGCATGGCAATATGACCCAGCCGCAAACCAGCTAGAAGTCACCCTTAAAAATGGGGTCAAACCTCGATATTTTTTGATGGCGCGACCTGCCCGCATTGTTTTAGACTTGCCTGACACAGAAGTGGGTGACGTGCAAAGACAGCAAACCTATGAAGGAGCAGTGCGGCAGGTGCGCGTCTCGCAGTTGAAGCCGGGGCTAACGCGCATTGTGCTAGAGCTTTCACCCGACGCGACTTTGATGCGGGGGCAAGCTCAACTTCAGCGAGTGGGCGATGCAGAACCGTCTAGCGATCGCTGGGTGTTGCGTCCTCTAATCGCCCAAGCGTTGGCAAACCCACCCGCAGCGCTCCCCAGTCTGTTGCCCACTGCAATTCAATATCCGCCGGGCATGTCGCCTGGTGAGACGGGAGGGAGTGCTCGTCCGGTTGATCGCTCGATCGCTCCAGTTCCAGACAAGCCGATTGACATTGCAGTGCCTCCTCCTGCGGCGATGGCTCCGATCGCAACCAATCCGCCTCCGACCAAGGCTCCTTTAGTAGTTGCTGAACCAGCCCCTAAAATCGCCGATCTTCCGACTCCGCCAGCGCCCGAAAATTTTCCGCCAGGGATCGCTCCGACTCTCGAACAGCCGACTATGAACCCGACTCCATCGATTTCGAGTGCGCCGCCTGCTCAAGTTCCCGCGATCGAACCTGCTTCTAGAATCGCTCAAAAGCCAGCACCGAGTCTGCAACTTCCAGATATCAATCCGAGTTTAGCGATTCCAGATTCGCTGCCTCCGGTCACGGCTCCTGATGTTCCGACTGCCCCGACTGTCAGTGTTCCACCCTTAGATCGCAGCAGAGTGTCCCCAAACCTCTCGCCTGAGTTACCTCCTAGCGATGTCACCAATCCAAAGACTGCCGTGTCAGTGCCGCCGTTACAGCCCACTACACCGAATCTAATCGCAGCGGAACGTCAGTCTGCGAAATCTCAATCGAACACGATCGAGTTTGGTCAACCGCTGCCAACATTGCCTGTGATGGAGCGATCGCGGTCTCAGTCTTCTGGATTGATCAGCTACAATTCTGCGCTGCTCCCGGCTGGCACGGTGTTGAGTCTGCGATATCCCGGCACTCAGGCACTGCCACTGTCGTCTGAGTCTCGGCAAGAAGTCTTGCTGTTGCAGAGCGATTTGCGCGATCGATCCGGTCGTTTAATTGCTTCAGAAGGCACCGAGGTTTTAGGAAAATTTGAGACGAGTGGAGGCGGCAGTCGCTTTATCGCTCAGGCAATTTTGCTGCGAGGGCAGAATGTGACGATCGCCGCGCAGTCCGATATTTTAGGGGGTGCCCGAAAAGTTTCTAACAATCGGCTCATTCGCAATTCTGGCATTGGGGCATTGGCAGGTGCCGTCTTAGGCGGACTTGCAGGCGGTAATGTGATCGGAGGGGCGGCAGCAGGGGCGGCGGTGACCTATGCAACGGCTCCTAAATCTGCGACGATTCAACCCGGACAAATTTTAGATGTGCGGCTGACCGAAGATTTCAGGTAGTTCCGAGCTGATCGCCGTATCAAAAATCCCTGGTTTCTCGCGAGAAGCCAGGGATTTAAGTGATCTTGAACGCTCTAGAATTTTTCGTTTTCTGGCGCAGTCGCTCCCGATCCAGGGGTAGTTAGAAAGAGATTTTTGGCGTTGTCGCTCTGATAGACACAATCGATTTTAGGATTGCTTTCTAACGCGCCGACATATCCAAACGTGTTCATTCGTTGACGACATTCACGCGTTTGATCAGGAGTAATCAGATTGCGCTGCTCTAATATCTGCCAGTTGGCGCTTCGCAACACGCACCCAGGTTGAGTGCTAGCTTGGGCAACATAGACTTTGAAGGGATTGAGCGTCACAAAAAAGCGGGTTTCTAATGCGATCGCGCTTGCCCCGTTTTGAATACAAATCTCTGGGTTGGGGGCTTTTGCGTCAATCTGCACATTGCTAACCACATTCGAGTCGTTAGTCGAAGCGGTGGAGCTAAACCCAATGCCTACGCCAATGCCGAGAATAAAAATGCCCGCAATGATGAAAAGAGAGGTGTAGTTAAACGGCGTTTTTGGCTTACTCTGCTTGCCCTTGTCGGGAGGAGTGTAAGCGTCGTCATCTCTTTCATAGTTGTAGGAATCGTTTTTGGTTCTACGTTTCATAGTGGCTTGGCGGATTGAGAAACTACCGACGGGGCGTGCCCTTCTGTAATACAGTATGACGAATCTCGATGCTCGTTGACAATTGACCTGAAGTGGGTTCACCCGGCACGTTCAGAAGTTAAATTGGTTTGAGAGGGGCAGCGATCGTTTATCCTAGATGCACCCTTGGGTTATTCTACGCAGGCGCGATTATTTTTCTATGTCTGAAGCGCTCTTACAAAACCGCGATTATACGATCGTCGTTGCCAAAACTGCCGCCAACCTCGCCAAAACGCCTCCTGGATATGAGCAGCGCTGGTTAGCTGCCCACGACGCAATCATCTCTCTGGCTCAAACGTGCGAGACATTTGACCCTGACGGCATCACGGTTTATATTTCGTGCCGAGACGAATCAGACTTATTCAAACAATATAAGCAGGTGTTGCCCAGTCAAATCACTGCGATTTTTGATGCTCACTATCCGCCAGACGCGCTCAATCTGCTCAACGTGCTGCAAATAGCGCTAGATGACTATTTCGTGCGTAAAGCATCCGCTCAAACTAAGCCCAACGGGGAAATGATTCTCGTGTTGATTGATGGAGAACCACAAGATCGCATGGCGATCGCCAAACTTCTGATCCGCACAACCGAAAAACTTGACCAAGACCACGAACTCGGCATCGGCTTTCTTCAGCTTGGAGACGACTTTATCGCTAGAGGCTTTCTCAACGCGTTAGATGAAAACCTCAAGTCAGCAGGTGCCAAATTTGACATTGTGCACACTCAAGTTTTTGGACAAGTCACCCCAGACTCGCTGACTGGGTTTCTGCTCGACGTGCTCAATGACTAAACGCCGAACCTCCCACAACCTGATAAGCTGAAGGTGAAACCGGACATTGCAACTACCGACTTAAAAGCTTATGGAGTGGCACTCATCAGATGCCCAAAGTCTCGCGATTATCGATCGTGAAATTGGCGACCACGGCTTCTCACCCGCCGAATATGAGATCGTCCGTCGTGTGATTTACTCGACCGCAGACTTTGAGTATAAATCTTTGATTCGATTTTCAGAGTTAGCGTTGCAATCAGGCGCGGCAGCATTAGCAGCCCGGACGACGATCGTGGTCGATGTGCCGATGGTGCAAGTGGGCATCACGACCAATATTCAAGCGACCTTCTCAAACCCGATCTATTGCAGCATGGAGGCGATTACCCGCCCCCAAAAAGAAAAGACTCGCGCTGCTTGGGGCATCGAAACTCTGGCAAGACGCTATCCTGAAGGAATTTTCGTGGTCGGTCAGTCTCAAACCGCGCTCTCTATTCTAGTAGAACTCATTGAAGCCGAAGAAATCAAGCCCGCTCTAGTCATCGGCACCCCCGCAGGATTTATCGATGTTGAGGTCATAAAAGCCCGCCTAAATGATTCACTGATTCCTCACATTCGCACTGAAGGACGCAAGGGAAGCGCGGTTGTGGCAGCAGCGATCGTGACAGGTTTAGTTGATCTCGCTTGGCAAGCTTATGGACGTGAAAGCAACGGGGTCGGATGAGATTTTGGCGTTGCTGAATCGATCATGAAGCACAGATTTTACCCTCACCCTAGCCCTCTCCCTAATGGAGAGTTCTGGCTCCCTTCTCCTCAAGAAGAAGGGTTGGCGAGGGCTTGCCCCACTTCGTGAGGAGGGCATTTCATAGCTGCATTCAGCAACGCCAAAATCTCTTGAGGTTAGTGTGCATAAGTTCTGTGAAAATAAACTCTTCGGCTCACAAAACGATCGCCCTAAACCCACTAGCGAAGCCCATCCAGTGTAATCTCGATCGAGGTTTCCCCTCTTACCCGTCCAAATGTCTCAAGTCTCTCTTCAAGCTTTAATTAACGGCGTTCGCTCTGGTCAGCAATTAGCCAGTTTTCCGACCGATACCGTTCCCGCGTTGGCAGCTAGACCCGATCGAGCCGACCTGATCTTCACCACCAAGCAGCGCAGCTTAGACAAGCCTCTTATTTTGATGGCGGCAGAAATCTCTGACTTGTGGCAATACGTCACGGGCACTGAGACAGAGCGGCAAATTTGGCAGCAGTTGGCTGAACGTTATTTACCGGGGGCGTTGACTCTCGTGCTTCCGGCTAGCGATCGAGTCCCTTCAGCGATGAATCCCAATGACCCTACTACGATCGGAGTCCGAGTTCCCAATCACCCGATCGCGCGGGCAATTTTGACCGAGACAGGCGCTTTAGCCACCACTAGCGCCAATCGATCAGGACAACCTGCCCTACAAACGATGTCAGCGATCGCAGCCGAATTTCCAGAGGTGCTGACTCTGCTTCCCTCTGAGATTAGTCGCTTAGGATTTGGCGATCGGGCGGGTTCTGGGATGCCTTCTACTGTGGTGAAGTGGAGTGCTCACGGATGGACAGTTCTTCGTCAAGGCGCGATCGAACTATCAGGCTAGGCAACAGGTTGAGGCAGTCTGGCAAAGTTTTCGCGGTAGATTTTGATCGTCGCGTCTGCATCTTCGCGAACGGCAAGCGATCGCTGGATTTCGCCGAGATAGAGTGGCTCAGACACACCCGGTTCTGGATGCACATTGGTTCTTAAACGAATGGTCAGCAGAGGTTCTCCCTGACTCATGCGACCCGATGAATAAAGGTCGATCGCTGCCTGACGCAGCGTAGCCTCGACCTGTGGCTCTGTCACCGTCGGAGGCACCACAATCACAACTTGAGATGAAGCCGTGTCAAAAATCCGAGAATAGTGGAGCGCACCAGGCACGTTTGGACGGGTGTAGATCGCCAAACTGAGGGCAAAAATCCCCGTTGTCAGAACCGCCATGAATCCAGTGATTCCCACTAACCGAAAGCGAAATCCCCACTTTAAGACAAACCCCAGCACCGCTAGAATTCCTACCACGATCGTCAAGATTCCTGACCATTGGGCATCGGTTAAAAGCTGTGCAGGTTCAAACATGGTGAAAGTAAGGGGTGAATAGAAGTGCTTGCGCGCCCTTTGGGATTATTCGTTGCTGACAAATCCAACGGGCTGCGGCTCGTTTGACGATTCGAGCGCCGCTTTTAGAGTATGCCAGGTTAGCGTCGCACATTTGATGCGAACTGGGAACTGGGATACGCCCTGCATGACATTCAGCTTTCGCTGCTCAGTAGGAAATTCTGCATTGCCCTGCATCATGCTTTGAAAACGCTGCACCATTTCTAACGCTTCGTCGGTGCTTTTGCCGCGCATTGCCTCTGCCATTAAATCAGCCGATGCCATCGCGATCGCGCATCCTTCGCCCTCAAACTTGACATCTTCAATGCGATCGCCCGCCTCGTTAAGCTGCACGGTTAGCTCGATCGTGTCACCGCATGAAGGGTTGTGCCCTCGTTGCAAGCGATGCACAGGGGCAGTTACGCCTCGATGTTTTGGCTTTTTGTATCGTTCTAAAATGACCTGTTGATAAAGGTCGCGCAGATTTGCCAGAGTCATAATTTGAAGTCGTTACGGCTTTTCTTACCTATCTTTATCCTATCAGTGTCTCCAGCGATCGAGAGTGCGAGATTACCGTCTCACTATTCGTTTGAAGTCTTCTCTCAAAATCTCTTAGACCCATTGCCGATTCAAATTTGATACCCTATTCCAAATAGTCTTGGGAGATGAAGCGTGGATATTCAAATTGGCAGAGGCAAAACCGCTCGCCGAGCATACGGCATTGACGAAATTGCACTCGCTCCCGGACAGCGAACCCTCGATCCAAAATTAGCAGATACGCGCTGGACGATCGGTGGCATTGAGCGCGAAATTCCGATTATCGCCAGTGCAATGGATGGCGTGGTCGATGTGAAGATGGCAGTCTTGCTGTCAGAGCTAGGCGCGCTGGGCGTTCTTAACCTCGAAGGCGTGCAAACTCGCTACGAAAACCCTGACCCCATTTTGGATGAAATCGCTGCGGTCGGAAAAGATGATTTTGTGACGCTGATGCAGCGACTCTATCAGGAGCCGATCAAGCCTGAACTGATTGAGCGGCGAGTCAAAGAAATCAAGCAACAAGGCGGAATTGCAGCGGTGAGCGCAACTCCCGCAGGAGCCATTCAGTTTGGTCAAGTCGTCGCTAAAGCGGGAGCCGATCTGTTTTTTGTCCAAGCCACGGTCGTCTCGACGGCTCACCTCGCACCCGACTCGATCACACCGTTAGATCTCGCTCAATTCTGTCAAGAAATGCCGATTCCGGTGATTTTAGGAAACTGCGTCACCTACGAAGTCGCCTTGAATCTCATGAAAGCAGGCGCGGCTGGGGTGCTAGTCGGCATCGGTCCGGGGGCGGCGTGTACGTCTCGCGGGGTTTTGGGTGTGGGAGTGCCCCAGGCAACCGCGATCGCCGACTGTGCCGCCGCTCGTGACGACTATCATCGCGAAACTGGAAATTATGTCCCTGTCATCGCCGACGGCGGCTTGATCACGGGCGGAGACATCTGCAAGTGCATTGCCTGCGGAGCCGATGGTGTAATGATTGGCTCTCCGTTTGCCAGAGCGCAAGAAGCTCCCGGACGCGGCTTTCACTGGGGCATGGCAACACCTAGCCCTGTTCTGCCTAGAGGCACTCGCATTCGGGTTGGAACGACAGGCACCCTACGACAAATTTTGCGCGGTCCGGCTCAGCTTGATGACGGCACCCACAATTTCTTAGGTTCCCTGCAAACCAGCATGGGCACTCTTGGCGCAAAGGACATCAAAGAGATGCAGCAAGTCGAAGTCGTGATTGCTCCCTCGCTGCTGACAGAGGGCAAGGTCTACCAGAAAGCTCAACAGTTAGGAATGGGCAAATAGAGTCTGAATTGCTACAAGCTAGAATGAGTTCTTAAGAGTTTTTTAGTCTTCTAGCACCCTCTGGTAATTCCAGATCCGTCGTCTACAATAGATGAAGCGGAGACGAAAGTTTCCGTTCACTCCTCACACCACACTCCGCCTGAACTTCGGTTTAGGCGGTTCCTTTTTAAAGGTTCTAACGTTCAAGCTGCCTATTCATTACAAAACGCGACACTTAACCGCAAACTTATATCGGCGAAAACGCCCACTCCTAAAAGGAAGCGCGGATTGTATCTAATTATGTATGCACTGCGATGAGAGTTTGCTGTTTTTGCTATGGTAGAATTTCGTCGAACGAGTATAGGCAAGGATTTTCAGGCATGTCAGCAGCTGCACAAGTTACAGATTCTACATTTGATCAAGAAGTACTTGAGAGCGAAGTTCCGGTTTTGGTCGATTTTTGGGCACCTTGGTGTGGTCCCTGCCGAATGGTGGCACCCGTTGTCGATGAAATCGCGTCTCAGTTTGAAGGAAAAGTTAAGGTCGTCAAGGTCAACACCGATGACAACCCCGGTGTCGCAAGCAAGTATGGGATTCGCAGTATTCCTACGCTGATGATCTTTAAAGGAGGGCAACGCGTCGATATGGTTGTGGGAGCCGTGCCTAAGACAACCCTCTCGAACACACTCGAAAAGCATCTCTAAGCCCAATTCACCCCGTTAGTTCTTCGCCTCGCGAAGCGAATCGCCACCTTTACTGTTGTTGGGTTCTGGCTGTATACGCCTAAGAGAACCGGGGTGGGTTTGTGTGAATTGTGGGTAGTATGCTGATAACGCCTCAGCCTTGGTGCACAGAGGCGTTTTTTATTGTCTCTATAAGCCTTTTCTGCTCCAAGATCCTAGTAGAATAGATAGCCCAGTTTGGAAAAGTGTTATGGCATCCGATCGCACAGATCAGGCAATCGAGTCGCTTCAGACAACGGTTAACGATTTATTTCAGCAGTTGCCCAACTTACGACACGGGGAGTTGATTGCTCAAGCGCTGGCGTTGATTGTGCGACTGTCGGGAGACGACATCGATCGACTCGATTGGAAGATTCTCAACGCCTCTCTGCAAGACATGGAACGGGCTTTTAGCACGTTTTATCCCTATCGGCACGTCCGCAAAGTTGCCATTTTTGGCTCTGCTCGAATTTCACCCGACACCGAGGAGTATCAGATGGCGCGGGAGTTTGCGCGCTGCGTCACGGCTCAGGGCTATATGGTGATTACTGGGGCGGGGGGCGGCATCATGCAGGCTGGAAATGAGGGAGCCGGGGCAGATCAATCCTTTGGGCTAAACATTCAGCTTCCCTTCGAGCAGGGTGCAAATCCGTTTATTGAAGGCGACCCCAAACTGATTCCGTTTAAGTATTTTTTCACGCGCAAAGTTTTCTTTCTGAGAGAGAGTGATGCCTTAGCGCTGTTCCCAGGCGGGTTTGGCACTCAGGATGAAGCCTTTGAATGCTTGACGCTGACGCAGACGGGCAAATCTGCTCCTGTGCCGCTGGTGTTGATTGATAAGCCGGGTGGCAGCTATTGGCACGACTGGGCAGAGTATGTGGATAAGCAATTGCTGAAGCGGGGGCTGATTAGCTCCGACGATCCGAGTCTATACACGATCACCGAAGACTTAGATGTCGCGCGTGAGGCGATCTCTAGCTTTTATCGGGTCTATCACTCTAGCCGCTATGTGGGTGAGCAGTTGGTGGTGCGCCTAAAGTCTGACTTGACCGATGAAAGTGTTGCGCTGCTAAACGAGAACTTTGCCGATATTTTGGTGAAAGGGACGATCGAGAAAAGTCAGGCACTTCCTCAAGAAGCTCAGGACGAAACCTCTGAGTTTCCTCGATTGGTGCTGAATTTTAATCAGAAAGATTCGGGTCGGCTCTATCGCTTTATCGCGACGGTTAACCAGTTGGGAACGCCGACCTCACAAGAAGTTTCGGCGCACCCAGAGCGAAAATAGCATCCCTCACTGTGTGGTTCGTGGATTTCGACTTTGCTTAACTCACTAGAGGAGAGTCAAGGGTTGAGCAAAGTCCGATCGGCTAGGACGCTGTTTCCTTAGCGATCGTGAATTAAATAACCTGTAAAACTTGCCCTAATCCCCAAGGAGAAGGGAGCTAGAACTCTGGTTCCCTCTCCCTAGGGAGAGGGCTAGGGTGAGGGCGAGAAGGGGCATAACAAGTCCTCAAGGGTTAAATTCGCCATGTTCTGCTTCTACCAGTACAGGCACCAACACCGCATCAATGACGTGGATCACGCCGTTATCGGTCAGAATATCCATTTGAGTGACCGAGGCATCGTTGACTTTAACGCCGCCATCTGAGTGCTCAACTGCGATAATTGACCCTTCAAAGCTAGGGGCTTCAGTGATTTGAGCGAGATCATCCGATCGGACATCTCCAAACAAAATATGGTAAGCCACGACTCGCTTAAATTTTTCAGGGTCATCTATTACGTTGTGCCGTAACTCTTCTGGCATATTTTCAAACGCCTCATCCGTCGGTGCCAGAATGGTGTAGGGTCCGGGGGATTCCAGGATCTCTTTCAATCCTGATTTCTCAACAGCGGCTAACAGCGTTTTGAATGATCCTGCTTTTGCAGCCGTTTCTAAAAGGTTTGCCATTATAAAATCCTTGCGCGATTCTTCTCTATCTAGGAATAGAAGCAGATGGCTTTAATTTCATCCTTCAAAGGAGTGAAGGTGTCTTTATCGCCCTAATGTCAGCTCGTCTTTATTGCCCAAAATTCCTTGGGGTCGCCACATCATTAGCAAGATCAGCAGCAGCCCGATTAGCATAATTCGCAGCGCTCCAATCTGATCAGCCGCCAAAGGCACGAATTGATCGAGCGATCGAGTCAGCGTTGTGTATCCCCAAAAAATCGCCGCCCCTAACAATGTTCCGCCATTGCTCCCCGCGCCGCCCAACACGACGATCGTCCAGGCGTTAAACGTGATATCTGTCTCGAAGCTTCTGGGATAGATTGTGCTGAGCTGCCACGCGAGAAACGCCCCCGCAATTCCGGCAATAAACCCGCCGAGCATAAACGATTGCAGCTTATAGGCGAAGACGTTCTTGCCCAACGCTTTGGCAACCTGTTCATCTTCTCGAATCGCTTTCAGCACTCGTCCCCAGGGCGATCGGACTAATCGTTCTAACGCCCAAAACGTCACTGCTAACACAATCACGGATAGAAACATCAGCCCATTTCGAGCCGGATTCTCACTGTAGTTGTAAAGCGCGATCGCGCTCACGACGTAGAGACAAAATCCGAAAACTGAGAGCACGATCGTAGACAGCAAAACCGCACCCGCCTCCCAGGCAGGCAGTTTGGGCAACAGGCGACGAGCAATCCACTGATAGAGCCAGCCAATCGCCGCTAGCGAGCCGACTAGCAGGAGTCCTTGCAGCCAGGCGGGTAGAGCGTTTGCGACTTTTAGCCCATGAAAAACAGCACTGATGCCGTATAAAAAGAGCGCCAGAGAGGCAGAATAAGCGCCCAGAATCAGAGCATTTTTGGCAAGCAGCGATCGCTCCACACGCTTTGTTTGCCGCTGTGCCCATTTCCACAGACTTCGCAATGCTAAACCTGCAATCACAGTGATGACTGCAATCATGCCCCATCGAGTCAGAATAGTCGGTCGAGTCAGACCTGCGAGAGGCAGCGAATAGCCCTGTACGCCAAACGAGCCACGAGTCAACCATTCCTCATTCAGCGCGACTAAACGGACGACTTCAGACACCCCGATCGTGACGATCGCCAAATAATCTTCTCGCAATCGCAGTGTCGAAAAGCCAATCAACAAGCCCAGCACTGCCGCCACCGCTCCTCCAATCAGCACCGCAAAGATCATCGGCACCCCCGCCAGACTTAGCAGCACCGTGGTGTAGGCTCCGAGCGCCAGAAATGCCGCGTGCCCAAAATTGATTAACCCGGTGAAGCCCCAGTGCAGATTTAGCCCCAAACTGAACAGAGCATAAACTGCCGTGAACACGATCAGCGAGACGAGGTAACCAACCATAGAAAAGCAACCGCAACGAGAGAATTGAGAAGTCACTGAAATCGTACCGCAACGAGGAGGACAATCCGTAACCGTTGCAACGCTTGCAATCTTTTTTGGCTGCGATATTCTTTCAACAGTTGGGCACTCTCAAGCTGTCAGACTTGCCGATCGCGGCTTCAGGAGACCTCCTGCATGAATCTGTTTCGCAGCCGTGCCCATCATCTCATCGACACGCTCTCTGACCAGGAGCTAGAAAGCCTTTGGTCAGATCTAGAAACGCTCTATCACGACCTCTATATGCTGAAGGCGGTGGAAGCATCTCAGCACACGCACCGCCCCGGCGACACGTTGACTCGTGAAGACGCTCTGCGCTTGCTGCCTCTGATCCAATCCTCCTCACGCACTTTATGAAGACGCACAGATCCGGCTCAATGGGAGGGCTGTTCCTCGCATCGCGGCTCGAAGTTCGCTACGATCGCACCTTTTTGTTAGACCTCAAAAGTTTAGAATCGTCTGCCTTTCAGCGAGTTCAGCAATTTGTCTTTGGTGAGTTTTTTCAAACTAGCCAGCTTCATGACCTACACGAATTTCAAACCCTCGGCTCTAGTGGAATTCTCTACCGCTTTACGATCGAAACTTATTTAATCAGCATTGAGATCACAGGACAGATTATTAAATTTTTGCGAATTTTACCGAAGCCAAGTATTTAGAAACACCAGCAAGAAATCTGGTATTTCTTCCTCAAACGCAGAAAACTTCTGTAACAATTTTCTGGACTCTGTGGAATCTCTCCTGATTCTCTCAAGATAGGTGTAGAGGAGGCTCAGTATGGCTAGTCAAAATTATTGGAAATGGTTAGGTCAAGCTGGGGTGACGCTGGGCGTGTTGGTCTTAGTGTCGGCAGATTTGCCCGTTACAAAATTAGTGGCGGCTCCTAACGAAAAAATACCGTCGCCCCAAGAGGCAGCAAAACAGGCAGAAGGGCTGTCTCCGGTCAGGTTGACTCAGGTTGAAGTCGATGACGTGATGCGCGATCGGCTGCGATTTGACCCGCAGTGGCAGCCGATTTTGCAAGCCGTCCGTCAAGATTTACTGGAGGTCAAATGGGGAGACAGCAAGCTCACCAACCCAGTTTGGAAGCAGTATGGCGCAAAGGCTTATCCTTTACTGGAGTATTATGCACGGTCTCGCGATGCTGTTCGACAAGCGTATGGAATGACCGGAATTCGCAGTTTGGGCAAGCCTTACACGACGCTTTGGCTGACCAAACAGGTACAGCGGCGATCGGCTACTCCTGACTTTTATCTGCTCACGGGCAAACTAGACACCCTGCTGCTAGAGTCAGGCGACGCATCAGACGACCCAAAAGCCTGGGAGCGAGAATTTGGACTGGATGATCCGCAGGTGCGATCGCGGCTGATTCAACTCGCTAAACAGAATCTAGAGCCAGAAAATTCTCCGACTTTCTATAATCAGTTCAATTTTGATTTTTTAGTCAATCTCTTGGGATACGACAAAGTTTTTCCGTCGCGAGGAAATCCAGACAAACCAGTTCCTAACGTGTCTCAATGGACAAAGTTTGAACAAATTGCCCAACCGAATCAGAATCAGATTCAGGCAGCGATCGCTGATTATCAGGCTCTTCCGGCTGCATCGCGCGAGTATTTATTGGTCAACCGTTTAGGAGCCGTTAAAGCAGGTCAGATTTCACCGATCGCCAAGGCATTATTTAAATCGCTAGCAACGGACGTGCAGTCCCCTGATCGGATGTGGGCGATCGCTGAACTCGATCGCCACAACGATCCGCAAGGCTCAACGCTGCTGCAACAAATCCTCAATGGTAATTCGCGTCCGCTCTATAGTCTGACGCGCAGTGTGTTTTATGGCTTTGGCGGAGACGATGCCGATCGAGGTTCTCACGCTTACTATCTGCTGGTCGGCATGGCGAAAAAATATCCGCAGTCCAAATTCATTCAAGCGTGCCGCGAGTATGGAGATTTAACGGGGCGATCCTACTTTGGGGGTGCGGATCGGAGTCAAAAACTGCTCGATCGCAACGCCAAAAAATCTGCCGCCGATCGAGTCCGAGATTGGCAGCAGTGGCTGAGTCGTTATCCCGATCATCCGGGGGCAGATGATGCAACTTATCTGCTGGCGCACAGCCTGCAAGATCAGGGCGATATCATGGGAGCGATGCGCCTTTGGTTAACGATGATGACGAGCGATATCGGCGATCGTGATGCCCTCTATCTCGCCTATCCTCACGTCAGAACTCTGCTAGATGTCGGACTCTCTGCCAATCAAATTCAGACGTTGTCGCAGGAGCCAAATTATCAAGCGATCGCGCCACTGTTGCGCTATGCGGTGGCGGTAAAAGCGGCACGATCGCAAGACTATGCCAAAGCGCTGCAAACCTCTGAGAATTTGAATTTGACGGCAATGCCTGCCAAAATTTTAGAGCGTTATTACAAAGCGGGCTGGTCGTGGTGGACAGGCGACAAAACCGCAGACGTTCAGCAACAAATGCAAGCCATGCTTATCGAACAGCGTCAGCGCTGGCAGCAGCTTCTGACGTTGAAAACCCAAAATACTCCCGACTCTCGCTATCAGCTAGCATCTAATTGGGCAGGAGAAGGCGGCTGGAAAAACGGCTATCTGCCAATCTGGGACGGCTTTAGAACCTATTACTTGCCAACCAGCTACAGCACGAGTCAGCGCTATCCAGTCGAGGCAGACGATCGCTGGGATTGCCGCTTTTGGTGGGTCTGTGACCTCTCAAAACGAGGCGAGTCAGCCGTGCGCCAAGCTTATCAAAGCGCCAGTCAAAACGCAGTCGCGTTATCGCTTTACCAGCAATTATTGGATGACTCTAAAACGCCGCCCCAACTGCGAGAGAAAACGCTTTACATGGTGGCAATGACGCTGCTCTGGCAGTGGGAAAATCACGATCTAGGTGAAACCGCACGTATTCATCCTCCGGCAGGCGTTCCGATCGGTAAACAGAAAGTTGATTCCTATACGGGTGAGTCTTCTCCCGACATCGGCTCTGCTTACCAAACCCGAATTGACGGTATCTTGACCGAGTTACAGGTGAGATTTCCCAACAGTTCTTATGCCGATGATCTGCTGTTTTCGAGCTATTTTTTAAGTGATCAGCCTCGCTATCTTCAACAACTCGTGCAGCGATATCCCAATAGCGATCGCGCCGCCGAAGCCCAGTTTCTGTTAGCCCACCGAAAATCAAAACCAGAATGAAGTCATTCCGTCTTCCCACTGCAACGGCAACTCGCAAGTTAGGCATTCAGCTAGGGCAAACGCTCGCGGCTGGCAGTGTGCTGTTGCTCGAAGGTGACTTGGGCAGTGGGAAGACCACCCTCGTGCAGGGAATGGGTGATGGATTGGGCATTCAGGACTCGATCGAGAGTCCGACCTTCACGCTGATCAACGAATATTTAGGCGGACGCATCCCGCTTTATCACTTCGATCTTTATCGTCTCAACTTATCTGAAACCGCCAGTCTCTATCCAGAAATTTACTGGGAAGGAGTCGAGGTCGAACTCGGAATCGTCGCGATCGAGTGGGCAGAGCGGCTGTCTTACAAACCACAGAACTATTTAGAAATTCGACTGGAGTACGATCGTGATTCCGGTCGTCAAGTCACCCTCAGTTCTGCGGGTGACTTTGCCCTAGAGTCGGTCATCTTTGTACTTTAGGCATCTCTAAAAACGAAGTCACGCCGCCTCGCGCACAGGCACAACTCGCCGTAAAGTAGGTCTTCCTTACACTCCAGCCCTGGTTCTCGAACATGAACTTGCGGGTCGATCGCTCCTGGCAACAAAGTCAATCCGGTCGCGTCTATTCTGATAGTCTGAGTTGTCGATCGACAAAAGACCTGTCCCAATCCCAACGATTTTACCTTCTTGAATCTGCACCTTTCCCAAGATAAATTCGCCGTTTGGCAGCAAGATTTGAGCGTTTTGAATCAGATAGAGAGGAAGAATCCATCACAAGAAATACTGATTTTGAGGGAACTGGAAGAGTCTAGATTGTGGGTGGATAGTAGAAAGTAGAAATGCCCTGTAAACTTTAATATCATCACAACTCACTTGGTTCGATCTGACTTTTATTGAATAGACTAGATGGGCAGATGTGCCCTAACCCCTGTTCTGACTTTGCACTTAAAACCCTATGACTCGCGTAGAAAACCCGGCACCCAACGACAAACCTCAACCAAAAGATGAAAATCCCTGGCTTGAAGGACTTAAGACCATTGGGTTGAGCGCCCTTTTAGCGATCGGTATTCGTCAGTTTGTGGCAGAAGCTCGCTATATTCCTTCTGGCTCAATGTTGCCGACTCTGCAAATCAACGATCGCTTAATTGTTGACAAACTGAGCTATCGGTGGTTTGGCACACCTCAACGGGGCGACATCGTGGTGTTTTCGCCTACCAGCACGCTAGAAAAGCAAAATTTCCACGATGCGTTTATCAAACGGGTGATTGGGCTGCCGGGTGACAAAGTAGAAGTCAAAGGCGGTCGCGTTTTTGTCAATGACCAGGCTCTGCGAGAAAACTACATTGAAGAAGATCCGCAATATCAATGGGGTCCGCAGACGGTTCCTCCGGGTTCTTATCTAGTGCTGGGAGACAATCGCAATAATAGCTACGACAGTCACTATTGGGGCTTTGTCCCCCGCGAGAAGATTATCGGTCGCGCGGTTGTGCGGTTTTGGCCTCCTAATCGAGTCGGAGAAATCACACCAGAACCGAACTATAAGCCGCAGCAGTAGACGTTAGGTTCCAGTTTAGGGACACCAAGTACGAATCACTCTCCCAATTAACGGTTTGCCTAGCCAAGGGGTGTTGAGCGATCGAGACTTTAAACTCTCACGATTCACCGTCCACTCTAATTGCGGATCAAATAACACCAGTTCCGCAGGCTGATTGACAGCGATCGCACTCATCGTTTGCCCCAAACAAGCAGCGGGACGGACGCTAAGACTGCGCCATAGTTCTAAAGCTGACCACTGTTGAGTCTCTACCAGCGTCTGCCACAGCAAGGGGAGTGCGAGTTCTAGCCCGATTGCTCCAGGGGGCGCTTCTGAGAAGGCAACGGTTTTTTCTTCGTAGGTGTAGGGCGAGTGATCGATGGCGATCGCGTCGATCACCCCTTCTCGAACGGCTTGCAAGAGGGCAACTTGATCGCTTTGATTTCCTAGCGGTGGCTCTAGTCTCAGATTGGGATCGTAGTGCTCGATCGCTTTTGTGTTGAGCAACAAATGCATCCACGTCACGCTGGCAGTAATTGGCAACCCTCGTGCTTTCGCGGCTCGAATCAGTTCCACACTCCGCGCGGTCGAAATTCGCATCAGATGAATGGGGGTTCCGATTTCTTCGACGCATTCTAATAGAGCCGATAGCGCCGTCGTTTCTGACATGGCGGGATCTCCAGGCAAGCCAAACCGCACCGACTCAACGCCTTCACGAATCACGCCATTACCGACCAACGATCGGTCACACGCCCACAGCGCAATCGGTTTGTTTAGCGGCTGAAGATATTCCAACAATCGTCTTATCAGAACGAGATTAGCGATCGGCTGTCCGTCTGCAAACCCGACGACTCCTGATTGTGCCAGTTCTGACAGTTCGGTCATGTGTTGACCGTTGGCATGGAGCGTTAAAGCCCCCCAACACGAGAGCTTTGAGTTTTGCTTGAACCAGGTAACGGCGGCAGGATGGTCGATCGCAGGTTCTGTATCCGGGAGAACATTCAACCGAGTGAATCCTCCCGCGATCGCGGCTTGACTGAGCGATTCTAAAGTTTCCCGTTCTTCAAATCCCGGTTCTCCAGAATGGCTGTAAAGGTCAACCAGTCCTGATCCCAAAACTAAGCCTTGAGAAGCATAGATCTGAGCGTTGGACGGAATCTCATTGATGTGAGACTCGATCGCCTGAATCACCCCATCTTCGATCAGGACATCGACCACTTGATCGACCATCGCGATCGGATCGAGCAGACGGACTTGTTGGAGCAGTTCGATCGTCATAAAACTTTTCTAAAGTGCCCCGGCTGCGGTCTTGTCTAAAACGCCTCCCAAGTGCGTCGTGATGTTCATTGCCTGCATCAGGGGAGCCGCCTCGATTCCGTGCGGGTAGTCGATCACGCTGACGGCTCCGTTACCTTGCTTAAAGTTCCAGAAAGACTCGGCACCCAAGCCCGCGACGTGACAGAGAATCGCTTTGTTGATGGCATCGTGAGCGACAACCAAAATCGTAAAAGGTTCGTCAGCGGGACGCGTTGCTGCCGCGTTGATGATGTCTTGCCACCCAGCGATCGCGCGACTCCATACGTCTTGCAAATTTTCACCTTCGGGCATCTGCACGGTTTCAGGGTGCTGCTGCCACTGATGCAGCAATCCTGGATAGGATTGCTCAATTTCGGCTTCTAGCTTGCCTTCCCATAAGCCGTGACTGATTTCTCGCAAGTCATCTCGAAGATCGAGTTGAAGCTGAGGATGATGCTTGAGAATAATCTCTGCGGTTTCTTTGGGGCGCAGCATTGAGCTACTGATCGCCTGATCAATTCGCACCGATTTGAGAAATTCACACGCTTGAGCGGCTTGCGATCGCCCATTTTCGTTAAGCGGAACATCTATCTGTCCCTGAAAGCGTCCTTGCCGATTCCACTCGGTTTCACCGTGTCGCACCAACAGCAGCCGGAGTCCCTGACTTTTTGACTTGTGACGGGGCAACGTTTCGCCCAAATGAGACGTGATATTCAATGACTCAATCTGCACGGGTTGCCCATATTCACCCGAAAAATTGAGAATGCTGATGCCGCAGTTTGAGATATGGAAGCGCTGATAATCTTCGGGCTGAAGTCCGATCGCCGTGTTGATCAACGCCCGATTAATGCCGCTATGAGCCACGATCAAAATCGTTTGTCCCACATGGTTGGGCAGAGTAGTTTGCCAAAATTGACGCGCTTGCTCATAAATCGCTGGAACTGGGAGAAAATCGACGCTGCCGTTTTCGTCTGACAGGCTCATCTTCAGCAAATGAGGCTGCGTTCTCCACGCGTCATACTCATCAGGATATTTCTCCTCGACTTCATCAAACAGCAACCCTTCCCAGAGCGGTAGATTAATTTCTCTCAAGTCTTCGCTGGTTTGCAGGTGAGGAGCGCGATCGGAATTGGACAGGATTAACTCCGCCGTGCGCTTTGCCCGCATTAACGGGCTGCTGTAAGCCGCATCAAGAGAAATTCCTTTGAGGGCAGCGGCAACCTGCACCGCCATCGATTCCCCTTTAGCAGTCAACCGCGACAGATCGCAATGTCCCTGCACTTTCCGCTCAACGTTGTAGCTGCTCTCGCCGTGACGGACGATGATGACGCGAGTAGTCAAAGGGAATCCTCCATTGGGTAAAGTTTCGAGTCAGGAAGATTTTACCCTGTCGGGCGTTCTCCTCGCCAATTCTGCTAAGTTTGACGATGAGGCACCGATGCAAATAGATTGGGAGAAGTCATGACGTTGAAGCGGTTGGTTTTGGGCGCACTGACGATTTTAGCGATCGTCTTCGTGGTGAGCGATTTGGTCAATAGCTGGAGTCAACCCCAGTTCAACAGCCGCTTAGAACTCTATGAGACTGATTTGCTGCTGCAAGCGTCTGAGTGGCAGGGTGATTCGCCCGATACCCGCAAGCCTCTCCCGGTCGAGAATCCGGTCAAGTCGGCGCTAGAAAGCTACAAAAAAGCGCGAGACACCGCCCAAACAGATATCGCCGATGCCGAGACGAAATTGGAGAAACCTCAGTCCAAAACGCCTGCGATCGACAATGCTCTGACGACGAAGCAACTCATCAAGCAGAAGTCGCTCCTCAAAGAGTTAGATCTGCGAGTCGGAGTTCTGCAAGCGCAGCAAGGAGAGGTGGATGAAGCGCTGAAAACTTGGGCTTCTGTAAAAGAACGTTCTGACTCAACGGCAATCACGGCAAAAGTTCTGTCAGGGCTGTGGAGTCAGCCTCCTCAACTGTTGCCCAACGCAGAATCGCAAATCAATAAGAATCTAGACGGATGGTTCCGCACTCGGTCGCTCACCAAACTGTATGAGTTGCAGCAGCGATCGGACGCACTCGACCAACTCCAAACCGCCGAACAGCAGACCGCAAAACAGGCATTTATCCGATGGGCAACGGCGAATGCAATTCCCGCGATCGCCATCTTCTCAGGCGCATCTCTGCTGATTTTTCTGATCGGGCAGTGGGCAGTCAAGGGCAAACAAGCCCTCTTAGCAGGCACCAATGACATCCGGTGGTCAGTGCCGTGGGATGGTGAAATTGTTTGGCAGGTGTTGGTAGTCGGCTTTTTCTTGGTGGGGCAGATTGTGCTGCCGATCGTCAGTCAATCCACCTTAGCGGCACTCAAAATCAATCCGGCAACTTTGGGAGAACGGGCGAAAGCAACTTATTACCTAGTGACTTACGCACTCTTGGCAGCAGGCGGATTGAGTGTTTTGTATTGGTCGATTAAATCGTTTTTGCCGCTGCCCGATCGCTGGTTTCATCTCAGTCTCAAAGGTAAGTGGTTTTGGTGGGGCTTGGGCGGATATTTGGCGGCGTTTCCCTTGGTGATTGTGGTGTCGCTGGTCAATCAGCAAATCTGGCAGGGACGCGGCGGAAGCAATCCAATTTTGCCGATCGCCCTAGAAGGAAAAGACAGCCTCGCGATCGCGATCTTTTTTGTGACGGCAGCGATCGCAGCTCCGTTTTTTGAAGAAATCTTTTTTAGAGGGTTTCTTTTGCCCTCGCTGACTCGCTATTTCTCAACGTGGCAAGCCATTCTTCTCAGTAGCTTTTTGTTTGCGGTGGTTCACTTGAGTCTCTCAGAAGTGATTCCCCTGATGACGTTGGGCATTGTTCTAGGCTTTGTCTACACCCGTACTCAAAATCTTCTCGCCTCGATGCTGCTGCACAGCTTGTGGAATAGCGGTACTTTGCTGAGCCTTTTTATCTTAGGGAGCGGGAATTCCTAGATTCTGAATCGCCTCAAATCTCCGAGAAATCTTGGTTTTTTGTTCGTTACTTCTTTTGGCTGGGCACATTGAGTGCGAACTCTCACAACCAAAGGCTAAGACGATGACAACCGGAACTTCTAATGACGCGAGCAAAAAAGTCGCGGCTGGCATTTGTGGAATTTTGCTGGGTGCCTTTGGCATTCACAAATTTATTTTGGGCTACAAAACTGAAGCCCTGATTATGCTGCTGGGAAGCATTTTAACGTTTGGGCTTGCGGCTCCCATCTTTAGCATTATTGGTTTAGTTGAAGGAATCATCTACTTGACCAAAAGCGACGACGAATTTATCAGCACCTACATGACGAGCAAAAAAGGCTGGTTTTAAGGTCTTCTGAAGATCGACAACTCTCAAAATCCTGGTTTTTTGCGCCTCTTTCTACAGCATCTCACCAGGATTTTTTGATTCCACTTGAACTTTACTTAAATGCCCCCAATGCTGAAACCTAAAAAAATTGCTTCGATCGTCCTCTTCGCTACTTTGGGCGCAGGCTATTTCAGCACATTCTCGAATTTAGAAATCAATTTCTTCGCCAGAAACTACTTAATTTTGGTTCCCGTCCAGCTTGGCGTTTTGATCTATTTATTTGGGTGGAGACGCACTTCTACCAATGCAGTGGTCGAGACTGAAGAAAATTAAAGTTTTTCGGTCGATCGTACAAAACTTCATCTACCCTCAAGAAAGGAGCCTATAAACCACCTTCCTTGAGTGTGCGATGCAAACCACGTCAAAAACAGAAATCAACGCCCCCATTTCAGACACCATCACGATCGATGTGAGCGGCATGAAGTGTGCAGGCTGTGTCAAAGCAGTCGAGAATGCCCTCACTCAAGAGCCGGGGGTGATTTCTGCCACGGTGAATCTCGTTACAGAGTTAGCAACCGTTGAGTGCGAGTCAGTCATCGATCCCGCACACTTAGCCGAAAAATTGACCGAAGCCGGATTTCCGAGTCAGCCTCGCTATCCTGAAGGCGCTCCAGAATCCTCAGGCTTAATCAATCTTGCAGAACGGCGACGATTAGACACCCAACAGCAAACTCGTAGCCTGACGATCGCGATTCTTCTCCTAGCGATCTCGACGATCGGGCACCTCAATCAACTCGCAGGCATCACCATATTCGGACTCAGCAACATTTGGCTGCACTGCGGGTTAGCCGCGATCGCGCTGGCAGTGCCGGGACGATCGATGATTATTGACGGCTGGCAAGGCTTGCGCCGCAATGCTCCCAACATGAATACGCTCGTCGGGCTGGGCACCGTTACCGCGTTTACCGCTAGTTTGATTGCGCTTCTGTTTCCCCAACTCGGCTGGGAGTGCTTTTTTGACGAACCTGTGATGTTAGTTGGCTTCATCCTCCTCGGTCGCACGTTAGAGCAACGGGCAAGAAGTCGGGCGGCGTCGTCTCTTCAGGCGCTTTTGGCACTTCAGCCCCAGACTGCCCGATTGGTCAAGAAGAACGAACAAGATCCTCTTAATCCTTCGTCTTTTATTCCTCATCTCTCAACTGAGATCGCGGTCGATCGGATTCGCGTCGGTGAGTGGCTGCAAGTGCTGCCGAGTGAGAAGATTCCCGTCGATGGCGAAGTCGTCGCTGGGCAGACCACGATCAACGAATCGATGCTGACGGGTGAACCTGTCCCAGTGCAAAAGCAGCCGGGCGATCGCGTCTCAGCCGGAACGCTCAATCAGTCGGGCGCGATCGCGATCCGAGCTAATCACATCGGCAAAGACACCACCCTGGCACGAATCATCAATCTGGTCGAAGATGCCCAGGCGCGCAAAGCCCCGATTCAGAAATTAGCGGACACGATCGCGGGTTATTTTACCTATGGCGTGATGACGATCGCCACACTCACCTTTCTGTTCTGGTATTTCATCGGCACTCACGTTTGGTCACAGGTTTTGCTTGCAGGTCAAGCGCTGGGCAGCGAACACGCTATGCACCACCTTGATCCGTCTGCTGTCACGATTCACCCGTCTCCGTTATTGCTGAGTCTCAAACTCGCGATCGCCGTTCTGGTGATTGCCTGCCCTTGTGCGCTTGGACTCGCCACCCCAACCGCAATTTTGGTCGGGTCGGGCATCGGTGCTGAGCGAGGATTATTGATTCGAGGGGGCGACGTGTTAGAGCGAGTGCACGCTTTGACGACGATCGTGTTTGACAAAACGGGGACGCTCACCGCTGGATGCCCAATCGTCACAGACTGCATTTCTTTCGAATCGTTTGATCAGGAAGAATTTAATCTGTTGCAAATCGCCGCAACGGTTGAAAGTGGAACGCGTCACCCCCTTGCAGATGCGATCGTTCGCGCTGCCAGTCAGCAAGAACTTTCACTTCTTCCCGCTCAAGACTTCTACACAGAGCCAGGGCTTGGAGTGTCTGCAACAGTTTCGCTGCACTCAGAGCCGCAATCTGTTCTACTCGGAACCCTGACCTGGATGGAGCAAAATGCAGTGGTGGTGAGTGAGACAACCCAGGCACAGGCGCAAACGTTAGCACAAGCCAGCAAAACGGTTGTGTATGTATCAGTTGCTAATACCTTGGTGGGTCTCATTGCCGCTACAGATGCGGTGCGATCGGATGCCCAAGAAACCGTTGACTCACTACAGAAAATGGGTCTGCGAGTCATTATGCTGACGGGCGATCGTCGCGAAACTGCCCAAACCGTTGCAAAAACGCTCAACATCCCATCAGAAAATGTCTTGTCTGAAGTCCGCCCAGAGCAGAAAGCCTCGGTGATTCGCACGCTGCAAGCCGAGCCGGGAACTCTTGTCGCAATGGTGGGAGACGGCATTAACGACGCGCCTGCGCTGGCTCAAGCCGATGTGGGAATTGCTCTCAAGTCAGGAACCGATGTCGCGGTTGAAACGGCAGGCATTGTTTTAATGCGCGATCGTCTTACCGATGTGGTCGAAGCTTTATCCCTTAGCCGCGCCACTTTTGGCAAAATTCGGCAAAACTTGTTTTGGGCATTTGCCTATAATTTGCTGGGCATCCCGATCGCCGCAGGCATCCTGCTGCCAAAATTTGGAATTTTGCTCAGTCCTGCCGCCGCAGGTGCTTTAATGGCTTTTAGCTCTGTCAGCGTGGTTACAAATTCGCTTCTGCTGCGTCGGGCGTTTTCTACGCCTCGTGCTTAAGATCTGCGTAACCGCTCGCACTCTCAGCTAATTTGATCTCATCAGGGTTTATAAAGCGTCTCAGGGCTGTGTTCTAATAAACTCAGAGGTTTTCTCAAAGACTATAAAAGCTCCTAAATCGTTATTGGCACTGAGTCCCTTTCAGACCTGTCAGATATCGTAGCTAGATTAGGCGCCAGTCACTGTTTCCACCCGCCAACCCTTCGACTTTTCATGCCCTCAGAACCGCATCAGAATCATCTCTTAATTATCGAAGACGATAAGGGACGACGCGAATTTATCCTCGACGCACCCGTTTATTCGATCGGGCGCGACCCAAAGTGTGATATTCGATTAGTGTCTCAGTTTGTGTCTCGTCGTCACGCCACATTACTTCAGTTGCCCAACGAAGACGGCACCTACTATTATCGAATTGTGGATGGCAACCTTAAAGGCAAGCCTAGCGCCAATGGTTTGCTAATCAATGGGCGAAAGCTGCAAACCCACGATCTTAAAAATGAAGATGAAGTGGTATTTGGTCCTCAGGTGCGGGCAATCTATTACTTATTAAGGCGTGAGGCATTCTTAACCGTTCCGCCCGATGAATTTGACATCACGCTGATCAGCCCCAACATGATCGGTGATCCAGAAGATTGAAAGAAAGGTTTAGCCAAATGGCGCTCTCCGTGAATTCACACAGCGGTATACAATGGCACTCGACCCAATCGGTTTTGCTCAGTCCCAGTCTCCCCTAAACTTGCGATGCCTTTCGATCCATACCAAAGCCATTTTCTGATTGTAAAAGATGATACCGGAGAGCGAGAAGAACGACTCGAAAATTCTCACTACTCGATCGGCAGAGATTCTGAGTGTGATATTCGGCTGATCTCTCAGTTTGTCTCTCGCTATCATGCGACGATCGAGCAGCTAGCTAACCCCGATGGCACTTGCTCTTATCACATCAAAGACGGTGATCAAAACGGTAAGCCCAGTGCCAACGGTCTTTTGATTAATGGTCGGCGGCTGAGAGCGCATGACTTGCGCGATCGTGATGAGGTGATTTTTGGTCCTCAGGTGCGAGTAATCTATCATCTGCTCAGACGGGATGCTTATGCAACAGTGCCTCCCGATGAGTTTGATATCACCTTAATTAATCCAGGTACGGCGGAGCTAGACAATTTAGACGAATAGCCTAGACCTACGATCGCGCATTAGCCTCCAACGGTTTCGATCAGTCGCCAATGCTTGTTGTGGCTGATGGCTTGGCTGACTTGTGTAAACACTTGGCGGCAGTGATTGTCTACCTGAAGCGGAAGTTCTTCGTTTTTGATTACAAAATTCATCCGAACTTCTTCTTCGGTGACGATCGTTTTATCGACGAAAATCTCTACCGTCACCAGCTTTGGAAACGACACTCGCCCCGGAGTCTCTCGCGCCATAACATAATCTCCAGTGTCATAGATAATGTCCATGCTGCAAGACTTGAGCGTCTCGTTTAGCATGGGTTGGAGATTATTAGAAGAGATTCCAACCGTGATCAGACAGGTGTAACGAGCCATAGCCAACCCCAAGCGTGCGACGAACGAACTTTTCTATGATACGTTCCCAAGATACGTTAAAACGATACTCTGGTCTGGTGTCATACCCAGGCTTAGTGTAAGCTGAAGTGCTTTCCTGTGGAAGTCCTTAAGACTTTTATAGCGAATTCCTCTCAGGTTGACTTATTTTGCGAGGGGTTAAAGAGACGGCTGTGATCAGTTGATTTTGTCCACTGACTAATGTTGATAATGGACGGCAAATTCATTGTATTTGAAGGGGTTGAGGGATGTGGCAAAACTACCCAACTTCAGAGATCGCGTCAGTGGTTGTTAAATAGCGGTTGGTTGCCCAATCTCCAATCAAAAAGATTTGTGAAGCAACTGATGGCGACCCGTGAACCCGGCGGCACTGATTTGGGGGTGGGGGTGCGACAGTTGTTGCTTAATCCTGCTAGAGAGCCGATTCACGATCGAGCAGAATTGTTGTTATATGCGGCAGATCGTGCCCAACACGTCGAAGGTTTTTTGCGCCCTCACCTGGCAGAAGGCTCGATAATTTTGTGCGATCGCTACACCGATTCGACGATCGCTTATCAGGGCTACGGACGAGGACTCGACTTTGCGCTCATTGATCAGCTTAACCAAGTGGCAACCAACGGGCTGCAAAGTGATTTAACGCTATGGCTCGATCTCGATGTAGAACGAGGGTTAGCCCGAACTCAGAAGCGAGGAGCGAGCGATCGCATCGAGCAGGCAAATCTAGACTTTCATCAGCGGGTGCAGCACGGATTTGCTCAACTAGCGGAGCAGAATCCCGATCGAATTGTCCGCATTGATGCCAGTCGCAGCGAGTTAGAGGTAGCTGAACACATCGAAGCCGCTCTCAGTCAACATCTGGCTCGCTGGTATGGAGCCATTCAGGGCTGATGAATTAAAATTTTGTCGCTATAAAAAACATGACTACTTTTAATTCGTTAATTGGACAGCCTCAAGTGGTTGAATTATTGACCCAGGCGATCAAGCGCAATCGTGTCCCCCCCGCTTATTTATTTGCAGGTTCTTCGGGTGTGGGCAAACGATTGGCGGCTGAGGCATTTGTCAAACTTTTGGTGTCTGACCCGCGCCAACGAGTCGCGCAGCGGAATCACCCCGATGTGCTTTGGGTTGAGCCGACTTATTTGCACCAAGGTAAGCGGCTCTCGCTCGCAGAAGCCGAAATAGCCGGGGTGAAGAAAAAAACGCCGCCACAAGTCCGCCTCGACCAGGTGCGAGAGATTTCACTGTTTTTGAGCCGTCCGCCCTTAGAAGCCGATCGCTCGATCGTGATCATCGACCAAGCCGAGACGATGGCAGAACCCGCCGCAAACGCTCTGCTTAAAACATTAGAAGAACCAGGACGGGCGACTCTGATTTTGTTAGCGCCCAGTGCCGACTCTCTGCTGCCAACTCTGGTGTCTCGCTGTCAGCGCATCCCGTTTTATCGGTTGAACTCAGAGGCGATCGCGCAAGTTCTTAGCACCGCAGGCTTTGACGAAATTCTGCTATGTCCGCAGATTTTGGCACTCGCTCAAGGAAGCCCCGGAGACGCGATCGTCCATTGGCAAAAGTTTCAGACGATTCCGCCAGAGTTATTACAAGCCGTGACTCACTTGCCAAAATCACTTCGAGAAACATTGACGATCGCCCGTCAAATCACTAAAACCCTAGACAGTGAGGCTCAACTCTGGCTAGTGGACTATTTGCAACAGACCTATTGGCAACAGGCAAAGCTGAGCGGTCAATCTGCTTTGCCTCTGCAACTTCTTGAAAAGGCGAGAGATTATTTGCTTGCCTACGTCCAATCACAGTTAGTTTGGGAAGTGACGCTGTTGGGAATGATGCAGGTTTAAGCAGTTTGAGCCGCAAGCCTTTTGGTAATCCCGATCGTTGAAAAAGCTCAATGACAGCATAGATCACCCGCGATCGACATCCCTCAAAATACCTCTAGGGTTGCCCTGTGAGATGGTTTTATCGCTGCCCGGTGACAATATAAGCAACTCGTTTGCCAATGTTGGTTGCGTGGTCTGCCATCCGTTCTAAATGACGAATTAAGAGAACCAATAGCACGATCGGTTCGACCACTCCTGGCACATCCGATTGCTGAGTCAGCAGCGTGTAGAGAGTTTCATAATCTAAATCGACGGCATCATCTTTATCGCGCACTTCTAGCCCAGATGCCGCATCGAGATTGGACAGCGACACCAGGCTCATCGCTAACATGGCACGACAGCGATCGAACATCAGCCGCACTTGCCCCATGTGTGGAGAAACGGGGTAAGGAAACAGCCGCACCGCTACTTCTCCAAGGTTTTTGGCGTAGTCTCCGATTCGTTCTAAGTCGCGCACAAGCTGCATCAGAGCGCTGAGAAGCCGCAGATCTTGGGCAACCGGAGATTGCAGCGCAATCAGATTGACGCAATCTAGCTCGATCTGCTTATAGAGGCGATCGATTTGCTTATCTTGCAAAATAATCTGGTCGGGGGCATCTAAATTGCCTTCAAATAATGCCTGTCGTGCCATATTGCAAGAACTCTCGACCAACGCGCCCATTCGCAAGACATCTCGCTGGATGCGCTTGAGCTGCCGTTCAAAGTGGATGCGAAGGGGTTCTTGACTTTCTATAGACACGGTTTTATACATTTCTGAGTATTTGGCTGATAAAGTAATCAATCTTGAGCGTTTTACTATAGCAACAGCATGAGGGGAGCGCTGGTATCGTGAAAAACCTTTTGGATAATTTCAATGATAAAACGATCGAAGTCTGATGTGTTTCCTAGATTTTAGACTTTCTCAGATTGAGTTAGCCACGATCGTCACTCTTGCGGTAAATTGCCAGTGTGGCAGTTGCCTATAAACGGACTGCTTTCCCTACCACCTCCTAGAATGATCATGAATGCAACCCCTCTCACGCTGAACAATTCTCGTTTTGCCATGTCTGATGATCTGACTCCTGCGTCGCTGTTTGCCGTCCGCGAATCGTCTCTGAGCGGTGCGCCGACCCAATCTAGCAGCCACAGCCTGTTTGCTCAGTTACGCAGTCACTATCCGACTGGGGCGTTGACCTCAGAACTTGTGCAGATCCACGACGGGCAGTTTGTGGTGCGTGCTTTAGTGCAGGTCGGAAATGCCACTCTTGCAACTGGAATGGCGGCAGCCGATCGGATCGAAGTCGCCGAAGATCGGGCAAGAATCCGGGCGATGGAAGTGTTGGGCATTGCGCCGACGGCTCCGTCTGCTTATGAGGTTCAAGCGCAGGTTATGACAGAGGCTCCGAGAAAAACCGAATTTTCGGCTGCGTCGCTGAATGCGCTGAAAGATGCCAAACTCCCCGCGTTGGAGAGTCAGGAGACTGAGGAGATTGCGCCTCCTAAAGCTATCAGCGGACGTAAGAAAAAAGAGGCTCCTGAACAGCCCACATCCACGATCGGCGGCTCCGATGACTTCCTCTCCACGTTTCCTGGGTTAGACATGCCTGAAGCGGTGCAAGCCCCCGTTGAGGTTGACTATGACTATAGCCAAGACGGTGAAGCAGACTTGCCCGAAGAGACGGTTTATCAAGCTCCTGAAGAAACCGAAGCGGTGAAAGTCAGCGTTCCTGATGTGGCGTTTTCTAATGACCCGATCGACCTGTCAGACGCGATCGCGCAAATCGGCACCGAGATCGAGCGCATCGGCTGGACTAAAAAGCAGGGCAGCAGCTATCTGCAACAAACCTACAGCAAGAAGACCCGCGCCGAACTCACAGAAGACGAGTTGCTGGAGTTCTTGCACTACCTAAAAGCGCTGCCCTCTAAAGGACATCCCTCGTTGAGCCAGATTCCGTTTTGACCAACGTTAAGAAGAAGGGATCAGCCAGATTCTAGCTGATCCCTTCTCGTTGATTGACTAAGGATCGTGAATTAAACAACCTGTAGAACTTGCGCTCGTTTTCTGCCCTCATCAAGGAGAAGGGAGCTAAAATTCTGGTTCCCTCTCCTTGGGGAGAGGGCTAGGGTGAGGGCAAATCCACCTTTCTAAGCATGAACAGCTACGGGGGTGACTGCCGAGGGGCGACGATCGATGACTTGATCGATCAGTCCGTAGTTTTTGGCTTCTTCGGCAGACATAAAGAAGTCGCGTTCGGTGTCTTCTTGAATCTGCTCTAGGGGTTTGCCCGTGTTGTCTGCCAAAATCTCATTTAAGCGCTGCTTAATGTAGAGAATTTCTCGTGCCTGGATTTCGATGTCGGTGGCTTGACCTTGGGCACCACCGAGGGGCTGGTGAATCATGATCCGCGAGTGAGGAAGGCTCATTCGCTTGCCTTTGGTGCCAGCACTGAGCAAAAATGCGCCCATGCTCGCGGCAAAGCCGACGCAAATCGTGCAGACATCGGGGCGGATTTGCTTAATCGTGTCGTAGATACCCATCCCGGCGGAAACCGAGCCGCCCGGAGAGTTGACGTAGAGATAGATGTCTTTTTCAGGGTCTTCAGAGTCGAGGAACAGCAGTTGAGCGACGATCAGGTTTGCCACCTCAGCGTCGATCGCAGATCCCATAAATATGATTCGCTCTCGCAGCAGACGAGAGTAAATATCAAAGGCGCGTTCGCCTCTACCCGACGTTTCAATAACGGTAGGAATCATGCAGGCTTCCTGTCCTTGATAATTTTTTTCATTCTAACGAGTTAAGGGACAAGCCGCTAAACGTTCTCTCGACAGAGAACACTCTCACGCATCCGCGATAAACTCATCGTCGTAGAGTTTTAGTCGTTGCCATGACGAATCGCCTTGCCCAAGCCCAGAGTCTTTACCTTCGCAAACACGCCGAAAACCCGATCGAGTGGTGGACGTGGTGTGATGAGGCATTAGAAACGGCGAAGCGAGAAGATAAACCGATCTTTTTGTCGATCGGCTATTCTAGCTGTCACTGGTGCACCGTCATGGAAGGCGAGGCATTTTCGGATGAGACGATCGCCGATTATCTGAACGCAAATTTTTTGCCGATTAAGGTCGATCGAGAAGAACGTCCTGACCTCGACAGCATCTATATGCAAGCGCTGCAAATGATGGTCGGTCAAGGCGGATGGCCGCTCAATATCTTTCTCGCACCTGACGATTTGGTGCCTTTTTATGGGGGCACTTATTTTCCGATCGACCCTCGCTATGGGCGACCCGGATTTTTGCAGGTGCTTCAGGCAATTCACCGCTACTACAAGTCCGAGAAAGGCAAACTGGATGGCATCAAAGCCGAGATTCTAAAAAACCTGCAAAGTGCTGCGGCACTTCAACCTGCGGCACTGAGCGGAGATTTGCTCAAAGAAGGCTTAGAATCCAGCGCGGGGATTCTTTCCTCAAAGGCACCGGGACCGAGTTTTCCGATGATTCCCTACTCGCAAGCGGCACTGCGAATGGCTCGTTTTGCCTGGAATTCTCGCTATGACGCGAGAGAAGTCACCACTCAGCGCGGCTTAGATCTAGCCCTGGGTGGCATTTTTGATCAGGTGGGCGGCGGATTTCATCGCTACACCGTTGACCCGACTTGGACAGTGCCTCATTTTGAGAAAATGCTCTACGACAATGGGCAAATTGTTGAATATTTAGCAAATCTATGGGCAATGGGCGTTGAAGAGCCAGCCTTTGAGCGATCGATATCTCTCACTGTGCAGTGGCTCAAACGTGAAATGACTGCCCCGCAAGGCTATTTCTACGCGGCGCAGGATGCGGATAGTTTTACCACTCCCGACGACGCAGAACCTGAAGAAGGTGCGTTTTATGCGTGGAGTTTTGACGAGCTTCAGACCCTGCTCTCTCCTAGAGAGTTGACGGAACTGAGTGAGCAATTCACCCTCACTGAAAAAGGGAATTTTGAAGGGCTGAATGTGCTTCAGCGTCAGCATCCAGGTAAACTTTCGGATCAGGTAGAAGGCGCGATCGCCAAGCTATTTCTAACTCGCTATGGTGCCTCTGCGGAAGATCTAACGACGTTTCCGCCTGCCCGCAATAATCACGAAGCCAAAACAACCGATTGGTCAGGTCGCATCCCGGCGGTGACTGATACTAAAATGATCGTCGCCTGGAATAGCCTGATGATTTCTGGCTTGGCACACGCTTATGCTGTGTTTCGAGAGTTGGAATATCTGGAATTGGCGAGTCAGGCAGCCGATTTTATTCTACAAAACCAGTGGATTGAGGGGCGGTTTCATCGCGTCAACTATGACGGCACCGTGGAAGTGTTGGCACAATCTGAGGACTATGCGCTGTTCATCAAGGCGCTGTTAGATTTGCATCAAGTGACTCGTAGCCTTCAACCGATCGTCCCCGAAAATCAAACTAACTGGCTAGACCACGCGATTCGAGTTCAAGAAGAGTTTGACGAATTTTTGTGGAGCGTGGAGATAGGCGGCTACTACAACACCGCAAAAGATGCGAGTCAAGATTTATTGGTGCGAGAGCGGAGCTATGTCGATAACGCAACTCCGGCGGCAAATGGAGTCGCGATCGTCAATCTCATCCAGTTTGCCCTGCTCACCGAAGACCTCGACTATCTCGACAAAGCCGAACAAACCTTGCAGGCGTTTGGCAGCGTAATGCAGGAATCGCCCACCGCCTGTCCTAGTTTATTTGTCGCGCTGGATTGGTTTCGCAACTGTACGTTAGTGCGATCGAGCGCCGAGCAAATCGCAATCCTAGAAACTCAATATCTCCCAACCGCCGTTTTTGTGCGAGAACCTAATCTCCCCGAAGGAGTCGTCGGTCTCGTATGTCAGGCACTCAGTTGCAAAGAGCCAGCGCGGAGTTTAGAGCAGTTACGATCGCAGCTACAGCAAAGCTTAATTCGGCAAAGTTGACGCTCGACGTTCTAGAGGATGATTTGAAATCCTTCGCTGCGGTCGCCACCCGCTCGTGAATGAAAGATATTGCTAGCGAATGGTTGAGGATTGCGAAACGGGGCGCTGGCTCGTGGTCGGCATCACCCGCCCGGAGATTGATCTCCGGGCTAACCGAGGTAACCCCGTTGAAACGGGCTAAGACCTCAATCCACGCTCTGAGTCCCTTTAAGGGACTTTTCCCTATCAATACTCCAGACATTTTTTGGAACGGTTTCAAAAGGCATTCAGAGCTTACGGCTTCAGGACTGAGCTATTCTTTCAAAGTTAGCTCCACCCCTGACTTTGAAAAAAAGATCTAGCCTACGGTTGAATCAGGGTTTGAGGTCTGAAACCTGCTCAAATTTTGTCCTAAATATTGTACAGGTTAAAGTTTTAATTAGAGGGCATTTTAATATTTTTAGTTAGTTCGCCGCTATTCCGATTATGGATCAGCACTCTGTATCTTTTTTTGATGAACTTCGCAAAAAAACTCAATTGTCATCCTGACTATCACACTAACTCTATGAAATAGGGAGCAAAGCACACATAGAACCCCGAGGTTGCCCCTATGCCAAAACCCTCGAATCTTCCGAAAAAACCAGGCTGTCTACTTCCTGAGCCGCTAGAAGCAATACAGAATTATTTATCAGTATACAAAGCAGCACTCATTAAGGAAGCAAACGGGAAAAACCTTCCTCTCACAACACAAGATCGATTTCCTAAGCTGACGCAAGCGATCGCGTCCATAGAAGAATTGAAATCTATAGACCGAACAATTAATAAATACTGGCTTGATTTGGAAGGTTGGTAACTATAGTCGGCTACACATTTCACAAATTGGTTCATTGTAAGAGTAAGTGAAAGGAAAATTTACTTACTCTTACCTTCGATAAAAGCAATATACTTGAGATTTAAAAAACGTGAAATTATCTTCACCCTTAATTAGACAAGGATTCCAACGAGGATGTCGAGGCTTCTCTGCAATGCATCATAAGCATGATAGTTTAGTTGGCTACCTATTCTTTGATCTTTCATATAGCA
>Ga0209511_1000289_pt1 | contig 54117 bp, 41 predicted proteins | sample SSSSmetaG_FD_184141 | JGI IMG/M metagenome (GOLD analysis project Ga0209511, IMG submission 184141) | Glacier valley bacterial and archeal communities from Borup Fiord, Nunavut, Canada, to study Microbial Dark Matter (Phase II) - ​SSSS... | ecosystem: Environmental > Aquatic > Freshwater > Ice >... | reverse complement strand
AAGATATTTCAATGCGAGAAGTATATGGATTAGACAAAACAATTAGTGAGTAAGTGGTGGCTCTGTAGTTCCGGACTGGTGGCTCACGCCACACCGGAACTGCGGCTCTGCCGCATAAGAATATTCACCTCTCCTTCTTCTTTCTTCTGTTTCTCTATCATAGCATTGTAGCCGCCGATGGTATCTGCCTCAAGCCCTGACATAGAACCACTTCTGTCCAAAATAAATACTAACTCTGTAAAATTCTTCTTCATAATAAAAAACCTCCTAATTTGAATTATTCTTGTCCAAAATGCCTTCGCATCTGTGGTATAAAGATAGAATAATATAAATCAAAAGGTCTTAGGTCGCTTTTCAGACGACATATATTTAAACACCCAGCAAGGGCTGTTCATGAGTAAAAAGTGCTTCATTAATTATAAACATATCATAGCTTTTATTTTCTATAAAATAACGTATAATCAGATCAAAACGATTACTAAATGACAAGGTGTATCCCGCTTTCATTAATAAATCTTTCGTCTCATCAAGTGACAATTCAAGAGAAATCGCCAATGCTATTGCTGTATTTCTCTTTGGATGGTAATCCTTATTGCTTCGTATCTTAGAAAATAATTTACGGTCAATATTGGCTTTTTTATATACTTCAACATCAGATTCTCCTTTTTCATCAATCAAACGCAATAGCATTTCTGAAAAGGTCTCATCGATTTGCTTAATAACATCATCCAGACTTCGGGGCGATGCTTCTGACATGAAACAGCACTCATCTTCTTCAAAACAAGCTTCTTTCGAAGACTTTTTAGTTTTCTTCGAGTTTTTATTATTTAATATATCATGCTTTTTATCATATAATTGAATAAATTCATTATGTATCCGATTTCCTCTGCACCTATTCTCATATTCAGCACTGTCTTCATAGTATGTTTCAATGTAGTGATTAATCTCTGTAAAAAGTTTTTCACTAAGCGAAATTGCTTTACGGTCAAATACCACCAGATTAATGACCATCTCATTATGTAATAAAAACTCACTAATTGCTGAAATGGCTATCTGCAATGCCTCATCCTTAGGATAGCCGTAGATACCCGAAGAGATTAGTGGAAATGATATCGAAGCCAGGTTATATTCTTTGGCAAGTTCCAATGAACTTCGGTACGCCATAGCCAGAAGCTTACCTTCCCCTTGATCTCCACCGTTCCAAATCGGGCCAACTGCATGAATGATATATTTTGCAGGTAATTGATATCCATTTGTAATCACGGAGTGCCCAACAGAACAAGAACCAATAGTCTCACATTCTTTTCTGAGAAGCTCAGCTCCTGCAGCCACATAGATTGCACCACAGACTCCACCACCTTGTTGTAGGTGGGAATTTGCTGCGTTAACGATAGCATCTGTATTCATTTTGGTTATATCATTATGGATGATTTGAAATGGCATAATGGTTCCTTTCAACGATCATTTTGGTATATCACGTTTACGATTCCACAACGTTTCACTTGCTCCCATACACATTCTAGGTTAATTGCTGTGAGTCCTTATTTTATGCACTGTTCCGGGGATTTGTTTCTTTGATTATCATCATTAATTTGGAGAGTTTTTAATCGGTTTTAAAACGGGTTTTCTACCTTATCTCTATCACACATTTACATAAACAACCTAATCCTCATCACCTGAATCCAAATCTTCTTCTGTATAGCCATAATCCTGAATACGACGCATCTCATCATACTCTTCCAAAGACATGTCCCTTAACTCTGGATCGCGGTTCAGCCATTCCTCAAAATACTCATATTTATCACATAGATAACTATAATACTCTTCTTTGGACATATTCTCACAATCGGAAGGTCGATTCTCATATAAATCATTAAATTCCTCATTGTTTATATCGTTGGTCTTTTCATTCTCGTTGTTCTCTGATTCTTCTGTCACTTCCTGGTTTTGAGATTTATCATATATTTCATTAAGCTTGGTATCGTCGATTCCATATTTTTCACGTAATTCTTTACCAATAAACGGATCACTTAACCATTCGCTAGCCCAGACGGGGTTTTCTTCCATTAAATCTTCAAAGCTCTCATCTCCCTTTGAGCTTTCAAATGCATCTTTTGTAGATTTGTATTGAGCTTTGATCCAATGATCAAATGAAGGAAAGGTTTCTCCTGTGACACCATCTGTATATGTGCCATCTGAATTTTCAGTTCCGCCAGCTTCTTTCTGTCGATCTATTTCAGCTTCATCCCAACCTAAATAATCATATAAGTCCTGACCTTCTAGATTATCAATATTGGTTTCCGTGTCGGACTTATTCTCAGAAGAGTCTGTAGCATTATTGTTCTCACGATGAAGCAGTTTCTGAAACAAACTTTCTGCTTTTTCTATGGTGATTTCACCATGGGGCTTTATAACGATATCATCTGGTTTATATTCACGCATAATTTCTTGGTTTTCCTGCTTCTCATTCTGCTCACTTTTTATTTCACCCATTATACAATCTCCCTTTTCTCGCATAAATGCTCAATATATCCAAGATATATCGGCTCGTAGGTTCTATCCTTTTGAAAATGTTCTCTTGTAAGAATTGCTATCATATTTTCCACCTGCTCATCTGTAAATGCCTGAATGGAAGGACGTATGGAAGCGATTACTCTATCTTCCCAATCCTGAATATCCGCTGCCTTTAATACATCATTCAAAATCTTTTCAGCATCAAAAAAGTGATAGGCAATTTCAGCCAATTGAATTACCTTTTCCGTATCATTTTTGGCTACAAGATAGTTAAGTAACTGTATCTTCAGCCAATCTGATAAGGAGGAAACCTTGATCTTGTTAATTACTTCTTTTTCAAAGTCAACATTATCCATATGATTTCTGAATTCCGGCTCCATAATAATCTTTAGCACAGTCTCCGGTGCATTATCCGTAAAATCATGAATATTCGGTTGTAAATATTCATGACCACTGATTTCATATCTAGGAAACTGGCATAGAACTGGGTTAATCCAGTTGTTTTGGTACACTGCAGCAACTCCCGTCTTTAATTTAGCCAGTTCTATAATTTGATGATCCGTTAAATTAGCGGATTTTCCAACCAGCTGTCTATCAGAAAAGTCCGGTAATCTAAATATGATTTTTGTATTGGTATTCCGAATAACAGACATATCCAATAATCCCGGAGCTTGATCCGCTATTATAAAGGCCTCACCATAGGTACGCATCTCAGCGATGGAATTCGCTAGCATTTCCACAGATTTACCTAACAGATTAGAATTGTCTGCACTTTGCTCTGAGGAAGTTCTCCTCAGCAGATTATGAGCCTCTTCTAAAACTGTGATATGCTTTAAATCACTGTTTCTTTTCGAAGTTCCTGAACGATATTCCTGTAGCCTCATGATCAACAATCCCATAATAAGCGCTTTCGTTTCCATCGAGCCAATTCGACTCAGATCTATAATTACATTTTGCTCGAACAACTCTTCCTCTGATAAATCATCGTTTGTAAATATCATACCATTAATACCGTTTGTTAAGGATTCCAGTCTTGTAACCAAAGCTCCTTTGTAATTGCCTTTATTCTCATTAGAATAATCCGATTCCTCAATATATCTTTTTACTTCTCGCGAAACACTTGCAAAGGAAGGGTAAATATCCACTCCGGTGATGTTCCTAGAGGTTTTCAAATCCCATCCAGCTGAAATATATGCTCGTTCTAATGCTGCCTTTAACACTGCTGGCATTGCTGCGTACATCGGCCAGCATACATTAAAAATCTCAACTAAGCGGTCCAAGTGCTCATAGATATGTGTCTTTTTCGGAAAGCGGAACGGATTGATTCTCAGTAATTCTGTTAGATAAGGATTTGAGCCATATACCTGAACATGTATACTTTTGTTATTACCAAATACCTCTTTATACTCACCCTTTGCCGGCTCCACTACCATAAAGGTAGCATCTGTCTTTGCCACAAGTTCAGATAACAATTGATAGATTGCGTTGGATTTACCAGCTCCGGTAGATCCTGTAATAAAGGTGTGTGCTGTTAAGTCTTTGGAATTGAGCATTACCTCTTCCGATTCCATGTGATGCATATGGTATATGTTACCTATATTAATAATTCCGCTATATTCATTGTCAAGCGACATAACATTTCTGCCAAATTCCGCACATTCTATGACTGGTATTCCATTGACCGACTTCTTAGGTAGTGAAAATTGATATGCCAATTCCTTACCACTTACTAGTAGTGCTGCCGATACCGGATAATAAAAATCTTCTCCTGCTTTGATAGCAAAGATGGGATGATAGAATCTAGAAAGATACTGTGTTATCCTCTCAACTGTACTGTCCTCCTTGTTTTCGTTGGTCCACACGTTCACTGCAGAAGCTTCCACGGAAGAATTTTCACCGCGCATCAAGGACTTGTATGTACTGGCAGCTGCTACTGCATTCTCATATTTATTTGAGGTAAAGTATACACAGCAGTCAAACATTCCAAAATCTTCACAGCTTCTTAAACGCTTAATCTGTTCATCAATCCTGTCAAGTAGTGTCTTTATTGACCGGTTTTCAAAAGTGACCTGCAAGGCTTCTCCATCACTGGAAGTCAGTGCATTGGCAACAGAATTTTGTTTGGAGATGGATTTTGCGGTACCTGTTGTCGAAGAATCTGTATTTGAATCAGCGGTGCTTTCTGTAGTTCCTCTTGAATGATGATAATCAGCTGAGACATTAACTCCCCCTTCAGCAAAAGGTAATTTAAGCTTTGTTTCAACGCCAATACTTCCACCAACAGTATTCGTTCTACTTATCCCATGCGTGACCCCATGGGTAAGTGACTTGGCCAGGCTTTCATTGGTCGTATCCGTAATACCTTCAATAACACTTGTAGTATCCGTTTTAGATTCAGAAGAATTCAATGTCTGGACTGATTGCTTAAAAGGTGACATTTGGGCATAGATGTCTTCATACTCTGCGCATATTGATTCAATAGTGCTGTTAGGCATTGCATCCGCTATAAATATTGCAGAATACTCCTTACCTCTCATGGAATCGAGTAATTTTTCCATTCCTTGAACGAATTCACTGCTTTTGTGCTCATTTGTATTTCGAAGAGCTGCGATACCACTTACAGATGCAATTGTATTAATTTGTCTAAAGCTGTTGTTCACCACTTGTACCACATATTCATCATTTATAATTTTTCCTTTATTTTCATCTTTCACACATTCCACATTTACACGGTGCAATTCTGTTCCCGGAAAATTCCCTCGTAAAATATCTGTCAAGGCTTTTCCCTGATTCGTAAGAGCTTTCGGTGATATTTGACCTTTCTTACCGATACTTCTACACACCGTGCCCAAATAAATATCGGTACCTGATTCATGCCCCTGCACTATCATAATTAATGAACTTTCAGTATTTGCCAATATGGAAGAGTACACCGTAGTAAGTTTATCTTGAGTATTCTCCTCCTTATCATAAACAATCTTATCAATATGATATAGACAAATATTATCTCCGATTTTGATATCTGTTATATTTTTAGATATTTCACATACAGGAGCTTGTCCTAATTGAGTAACATATTTTTTTAAAAGTATTTTGTCCGCACTTTCAAAAGCACCATATAAATCATCTATTTTTCTCTGATCATTTATCCCCATCGTGATTAGTCTCCCTTTTTAATTTCTTTGAACTAGGTACTATGCTGTCAATCTTTCTTACCGGAAATGTCTTGTTATTATTGCCACCAACGATATTATTATTAATATGATTAATATTACTTTGATTACTGTTCCCCCAAAGCAAGTAGTTCTGTTTTTGGCTACTTTTAGTACCGTTGTGGCTTCCTGAAAATTTGCATCTTTATTCTGATTTCCATACACATGTTGGCCAACACGTTTGATGCGATTTATACGATTTTTATTAAAATTCTCACCCAGCCAAAAGGTCTGCTTAATAAAATATTCTTTATTCCATAACTTAATATCTTCCGAAAAAGGTTCTTCACCTTCCTGTAACTGGTACCCTTCAAAAATCTTGTTTGCTTTCTCATCCAACTTTTTTATAGTAACCATAACTTCTTCTTTAGAAAATGTTGGATCATTTCGTACCGCACTTATAACATAGGATCGAAGAGATGAAAAATCTTCATTATCGATTGCCTTGTCAAAATCTTCTTTATCGAATGATTTCATCATACTTTACACTCCATCTATTATGTTTTTTAAATTTTTAAGCCACTTCAGTCTACCTTCTGATTCTTGCATTTCTCTCTGGAGTCCATCCATGTTATTACCTAACTTCTCAATGCGGTCCTCCAAGGACTTGATGTCCTTAATAGTATTTTCAAAATCTGCAATTAAATCATTAGCTATCTGTTTGACTTGCTTCTTAATGTTCTCAATGTCAGATGTGTAATTTTTCTCTGTAAGCTCACATAATTTACGAAAATCTGTCAGTATATTAGTGAGACTAATATTTATTATTTCTACATTATAAAGCTCTTGTGCTTCAGTCCACTGTGCTTTTTTATCAGGAGCAAAAAATTGTTTAAGTTTTTTTCCAAATTGGTACCAGTTGTATTGCTCATCTTTTATAGGATTATGTACCATTTTACAATACCCGTCAATCGTTTCCTTGGTATCATTAATTTCATCACGGATTTTGTTGATATCCAGATGAATAATCTTGTCTGAACTAACGGAGTGAAGGAAATTGTATCCAGCCAAATCATAATTATTATTCTTTTCAATATTTACAATTATGCCTTTTAGTCCCTCAATAATACTAGAAAGTTGTGACTTATACTCTATTGTCATTTTTTCAAAATTACTGCTTGCTATTTTCCAGGCTTCATCAAAGATCTGTTCAATAGATTCCATCAGACTCGCTACTTTCTCTGCTGAATATTTATTGTTATTTTCACGAACTTCGATTATCTCTGAGGAAGTCTCTATCTTTACCTCAAGATTTTTTCTGATGTTATTCATTTTTCCATGATCAAATTTAATCTTAGCAATGGCTTTTTTCTGCTGCTCAACTTCTGTTTTCACTGCACTTAGTTTTTTTGTTTTCTCTTCCTCTCGGACTCTCTTTTCCTCCACCTCCTCCCTCTCGGAAGTATTTTTTCCCAAATTTGCTGTCCTTTCACGGAGTTTTTGGGTCTCTACATTGGCAAATTCAGCGACATCATTCAATATGGAGTCAAACGTTTCAATTAGACTTCTAACCTTTATCGGGTATGCGTATCTTTCGATATAATCCTTAATTGCACTCTCTATGCAGACAATACCCGTTTGTATCTCTATTGCAGAAGCTTCATCATCCTTAGACAAAGCCACTTCAAATTTATCAGTAAATTCATTTTTACGGTATTCCGGAATATCGCAAGCTTCCGAAAGATAGAATTTGTGGTTTTTGAATTTGATAATCTTCTCATGAAAACTCCTATATGCTTGCGAAAAGTTCTGCTTTTCTTCGTCCTCTGCCAGCTCTTCATCTGAGAGATTTACAACTCCTTCAATCAAAGCTAATGCAGGATATCCACAGACCATAAATATTCTTGGGACAAAAGACGTATTATGACACTCCGTAGAAATCCCCCATTTGTTTGGATTCGTCAAATAATCTGCATATTCCTTTTTCGCTGCATCAACGGTTTCCTCTTTATTATATTTTTTTAGATCGCACTTATTCAAAACAAATAAAAATCTGTCATTGAAATTACCGCCATCTTCATCAGCTGATTCAACAATTTCCTTAAGGAACATGCCTATGCTCTCTTCTTCATAATCTTGGCCGTCAGCACAAATTACAACCATTTCTTTGTTTTCATCATGTATGGCATCTAGTGCTATCTGTACATGATGATTCCCCTCAGAAACAATATTTTTCGTTTTTGTACTATTGCATCCTGGTGTATCCACTATCACAAGCTGAAATTTCTTCTCCATATTTTCGGAGGGGTAAAGATAGGATAAATCCAGGCAAACTTCTATTGTGTCAACCGTCTTTGGATTACTTTCACTTTTACCAATTGGTGCAATCTCGCAAAAACGTGCTTTGCACTCTGTATCCGAATTGAATATTTCCTTTTCTACAACAGTTTTGCCATTTATATCAAAACATTCTAAGGATACTTGATTCTTCATTTTCTTTTCATGCTTAATACGGCAGTTCTTGGCGGTACAGGTATTATCTGACGTTGGAAGAATATTTCTTCTTATCAATGCATTGAGCATGGTTGATTTGCCACAGCTGTAAAGTCCTGCAAATACCACTTTGAATTCTTTGCTCTTCGCTCTTTCATAGCTGTTTTCCAAGTTCCTGTATCTTTCATGGAGAGTCGTATTCTCACTTCGCTCTTCTACCATCATTTTAAATCTATCACAAAGAAGTTCCTTCATGACAATATCAATGTCTTGGGATAACTTTTCATCAGAAAGTTCTTTATTTATTGAATACGTAATCCTAACTTTCTTATCCATTGCTCTTTTTGCATTCTGGGATACGCATGCTCGTTGTAAATCATTAAAATCTATTTTTCTGCCATAGAAAATAATATCTACTGATTCAGTACATTCTTCATCCACCAGTTCATTAATGATACCTTTCCAATTTTCATACAGAATTGGTTCGACCCAATTTTGTAGAGGTGTTTTATTCTCTATGAATTTTTTGAAGGAATTATAATGATTGTCATCACAAATATTTTGATCATTTACGAAAATTTCTGTTTCCAACCTATAAGGATTGTACTTAATAATTACCTGCTGCATATTCTGTCTCCTTTGTGTACATGATATTTCTTTTTAATCGTTAATAATTGGTTCTAACCAGCTAAGAACCAAATTACTGTTGTATTTATGCAATCCCATGTTACCAACTACTCCAAGTGGCGCTATCATGGCAGTTGCCATGACTGACAAGTGTACATTCTCAAGTCCACCAGAGGCTGCCGCTGCTATTGTATTAACCGCATTTTTGATGTTTTGTTTCTTTTCATCACTATATTTTGAATTATCACAAAAAATTATATCGATTACACGTTCTAATATGGAATTCTTTGATACTAACCTTATCTCATACTCAATGACAGCTCGTATTGCTATATATTGCATTTTCGTCATATTGACTTTATAATTCTCCAAATTACTGATAGTCTGTTTGGTAACACCGATTTTTTTACCCAGTGTTTCTGCTGACCAACCTGCTATCTTTCTGATATCCGATAAATATTCCTGCATGATACTTATTAATTCCTCTGCTCTATTCATATATTTACCTCCTATAGATAGGATATTACTTTTCCTTTACTAAGTCAAATAATTTTACACAGTAAAGCAAATAAATATAAAAATAGCACTTCTTAACGAAGTGCTCCATACTGAGCTAGTAAGATTTGAGCCTAACAATTCTAAGCCACACTCTCAAAATACAACTTTTGGATGTTCCCTAATTTTCTAGATAATCGCTACAAGTCATTATTTTATGCACTGTTTCAGAGATTTTTATCTTTGTTAGTCTTCATTGAATTTTGTTAGTTTAATTGAGTTTTGAAATAAGATTTCTACCGAGGGATAATCCTGCAACGAAATTCTTAATACAATTAATTATTATATACTCTTTTCATTTATTAAATTTTTAAGTTTTTCCATATACCCTTTAATTTCATTATCTTTAGGATTAACAAATAGAACAAAACCCATTTTCCCCCGCAACTGTTTCAGATAAGAATATTCATCTTTTTCGTAATGGATGTGCTCCAAATGATTTTGCAATCCAAACTTCTGTATAAAATACATATTTTTTCTTATTTCTTTTCTTTTTTTCTTATCAACTTGTGCTTTATTGTTAACAACAATCCCAGTTACAACTTGTCTACACCCTTGAGACATTACTCTTGTTTTATCATTATTTGCTGTGAATCCTTCTTGCCATAATATCATCTTAATTTTTTTGACAATAGATTTTAAATAAAAATCTCCTGAGATAGTTATATCGTCTGCATATCTAGTGTATCTAACATTATTTGCTTTGGCTAAAATAGCCAATTTATTATCCAAATTAACAGTTAATGCATTTGAAAGAATAGGACTTGTGGGCGCTCCCTGCGGTAAAGAACCCTTTAATGTACATAATTTTGTTATCATCATTGCAACATCATTCTTATATCCAACACTAAATAATCTATTATAAACTGAATAAGATGAAATATTATCAAAATACTTTTCAATATCCATGCATAAAACATATCTCTGTTTACGATGAAATTTTACATTGTCTTTTATACTACTTTTTTTCTTATATGCCTTTGAATATATACTTGTATTTAGATGTGATAATATTTCATTTAAAATGAAATATTGTGCTTTTTTTAATGTGGGTAATGGCTCATATATGGTTCTACTATCTCCATTTTTTTTAAAAATTTTAAATTTTCTATAAAATAGTGAAGGCTTATTACAAACTTTATAAATATACTCAGCATCTATTCCCATTAATTCAATTAAATGATTTTGATCAAATATTATAGGTAATTTGTTTATGTATAAATTATGAGCATAATTCAAGCATTTTAAAATATATTCTTCACTTTTACCCTTTAGTTTAGCTTCAGATATAAACTTTTGTTGATATTCATCAAAATTCATAATTATTTTCTCCTAAAATAGCACATGCTTTACTACTTAAAAAATCACTTGTTGATATAACACCATAATCAGCAAGCGCCCTTTGCTTGCTGATTATGGTGTTATATCAACAAGCAGTCGCTTACTTCAAAGCCGGACTTTCGACTGCTCACAAAGATTGGGATCTGAGTCCTCGAAGAGCACAATCTTTGTGCTGTGGCTTGTAAATAAGTCCATTAATGCAATACGACTCGCATCACACATATGTACAACATATATTCTAGTAAAGCATGCACTAGTATTTTATTACATTTTTTTAGGTATGTAAACATCATTTATATTTTTCTTTGTTTTAATGTATTTAGGGTATTCTAATATGAATTTCTCACAACCATTTTCTTTTATAGCTTTAAAATAATTTGTCAAAATTTTACTTCCCTCATTTGTTAGAAAATAGGTTTTACCTTCTCTATCAATTAAATGTTGTTCCACAAGCAAATTACAGTATTCCCCTACTTCAGAATAGTACATTCCTGCTTTAATCAAGGTATCGATATTACCTCCATTTTTAATAACTGTTAATACAAACATTTTTAATTTATATTCCATTATACCAACCTCTTTTTTATAATCTTGGGAAAAGCGGTAAATTATTCTTATTTATCCCTTTTCCTTTATTATGTAAAAATCTATATGTGTTATTTGGCGTTCTATTTAATACAATTAAAGCTTCACTATCTTTATGCCCTAAAAAATCATTCATAATTCCGCATTTTAAGGATATACTTTTTATTAATTCACGTTTTCTTTCATCTTCTTGAGAGTTTCCAAATGCTTTGTTAATTAATTCATATTCATATGATATTATTTTGTTCTCTCTTAAAGTTTGTTTTCCCTCTTTTTGAATAAAAAGAGTTAATACAATAATTCGCTTTTTATCTACACCCAAATCCTCTAGCCTTTTTACCATTCCTAAAGCCTGCTCTCCGCTTCCAATAAAGTCATCAGGTAAAATTAAAATTGAATTATTTATTTGAGAGACTCTTTTTGGTGTTATCATATCAAAACCACTAATTATTTCGAATTTATATTTTGCTAATAACTCATGATATTGAATATATACATTTTTAAATAGATAAGACAAAAAACTCCCACTTTTTATTACGGTTTTAATCGTCTTTGATTCCTCTTCATTATCTTCTATCTCTTCTTCTAAAATTGGCATTATGTAAATGGAACCCATAACATAGTTTGCTTTATCTTTTATAATTTTTTCCATAACTTGTATTAATAGCTCTCTATATTCTTCAACATGAACTATTCGCATTTTACTCATTAATTCATACACGACAGCCTTTTCCTCATCACTTATCTTATTAAGTAGTGTAAGAAATCTATTATAAAGACTATAGCTATTTTTTTTGTCAAATTCCCACTTTTTTAAAACAAATAAATCATAAGCTGTTGCTGCATCAGCTAAGTCAATCTTATCTAAATTCATGTACTTATTCCTCTCTTAACTATTAAGAAATTATGTTTCTTATTTAGTTATGTTTTATCTTTCTATTGACCATAATACTTTATCAATCATCCGTGGTGACCATTTATCGGTTTTAAATCTCTCATTAAGCTCATTTGATTTACTTCTTAAAATCTGTTCAAGTACTGTACCATCTTTATCTCTTAAGCTATCCGGTTTCATTTTAGCAAGTATCTCATGCTCTTTAAGGCCTTCAACCTTGCATAATGACTTGACTACAAATTGATCTATTGTTCCAAAATATCTTGGGAATAAAATAGACAGTAAACCGGATCCTCCCGCAATTCCAAGTCCTCTTATTCTTGTTGAAATGAAGAATCCTCTTCTGACATCATTTTTATCAAAAGAAAATAATTCCTCTTGAATTTTCATTAATTCATCCATATGATTTTCACTTTTATATTTCTCCAAGCATGAACGCGTAGTAGCAAGACGGTTTTTAGCTGTGAATTTCCATACAAAATACTTATTGTACAAGAAATCATAAAATTCTTCGGTGGACATAACCTCTATATCCATTGCATCCAAACCATCAAATTCCTTTTCTAAATGAATATTTTCCTTTCTTAGAAGATTCCAATAATTATCAATAGCATTATTCCACTCAAGTTCATTTCCCTGATTCCATAAGTAATTGATGCTATATGCATTCCTAAATACCTTTGTTAGTTTTATATCCTTTGTACTTTCTAATATTTCGGATAATATATTAATATCACCTACTTTTACTGGTTCAATTATGTCTAATATTTTTCCCGGTTTTAGTGGTTCATGTACTTCTTGATCTTTAGGAGTTTCTTTTCTTTCAACAAGTGCTTTCACTTCCAGTTTATTATTTACTTCCCATACTTCTATATCTCTTAATACATGACTATTATTTTTGCAGTAGTATTCCCCGAATGTTTCTTTATCCTTGGATACTATTCTTTGTTTAATAAGAAGTATTTTTCTAACCTCTTGCGGCAAAAAACTCAAATAAAATATAGCTTCATTTATTGCTGCTATTTTTACATCTAAGCTTATAAATATATCTTTCCATGAGATGGCTACAAATTCTATGACTATTTTTCCATCCGGGGATACCATATCAAAATTATGTTTCATAGGTGGTTCACCGATTGGTATATCATCTTCAATAAAGTTTGTTTTAAAATAATTATTCAAACCATTCACTAACTCTTCTTGAGATTTAGTTTTTGTTTTTTTATTATCTTTATAAGTACCTCTCATACATATCCCTCGATTTTTGTTATTACATAAGCTTTCCCTTTTAGCAGAAACCTGTAGCCTACATTCTTTCCAATATATAATTGTTGCATTTCAATGTAATTATCCAATATTTGATACTTTTTGATACAATTATCTTCCACACATTTTATTTCTACAATGTCACCTTTGGAAGCACAACTTTTTTCAAATCGTCTTTTATTCTCGGTTTTAGGTTTCAAAATAACTTTTTCCGTAACTATTTCTGCCTTTTTTTCTGAATAAACACCGCAATGTGCCGAACCTCCACAAGTAGTTCCACAACATGGAGATTTAGCAGTTATACAATACTTATTTTGATTATCATAATATATACACCTTGCTTTATGCCGTTTTGTATCTCCCTCCGCCATTTTCGCATAGCCTATATGCCAAGGTGTATCCGGCAATTTTCCATGATTATTCCCCATAAAACTATCTCCTTTGTATGAAGTAAATTTTTCGTAACCCCATATTTTGCTTACTTATGCGTATCGATAATAATCATAGCATCTTTCGTCAAGTTCTCACTCTCATAAGTAACTAATAATTTGCCAGGAAAATGTTTATTATACCAAACTTCCTTCTCTTCCCAATGCTTCTTATACTTAGCAACATGAAGCATGCCTACATGCTCCCAATAATATGTCTCGCCTCTAAAGGTGACTGTAAAATCCGGTAAATACATATATCCATCAGGCGCATATAAGGTTTCCTCATATTTAAAATCAATCCCATTAGCAAATAGCATATTAGCTATGATAACTTCTGATTTCGAACGAACTAAATAATCGGTAAGTGTAGATAATTTCTTACCTTCTACATACCAATTGTGGAAATAAATGAATTCTTCCGGAAGCGGAATAAATTCAAACACGGATGAATTGATACGTCGGACCGCAGATTTTTCAACTCTGCTTAAATTAGAAAGCGTTCCTATGTCATTTTGAATAAAAATTGTAACATGTCTTTGTGCCCGGGTAATAGCTGTATATAATAACTCCATAGATAAAAGATGACTGTCGCGTTTAGGAATAACAATATATACGTCATCAAATTCACTACCCTGCGATTTATGAACACTTATTGCATAAGCTAATTCAAGATTATCGATTGGCTTTTGATTAGGAATATATTTATTACCATTAAACATTCCCAGTTTCTTTCCGAAATCGTAGAAAAATCCCTGTCTATCTTTACCAGAAAATTCAACTGCAAATTTATCGATCCACGATAAAGACCTAAGCCTCTTACCATCAAATCCATGAGGATGTACTATCCCTATTTCACCATTATAGACTTCCTTCTTAATCGTCTTCTTTGTAGTCGTATCATACGCATATGCAGGATCAGATTGTGGTCTATTTCTAAATTGAATTACTTTATCAAATAAACCTATTCCATCAATGCTTGTTCTTTTACTCCAATATCCATTAAGTACACCTTGCATATAGCGGTTAATTTCGTCCGTACCATAAAACTCTCCTCTATATGGAGAAATTATTTGTATTCTCTCTGGCTGAGATTTCTTGTTATCATCGCTCAGAGCTGCACTCCACAATTTGTTTTCACCACATTCTGAGCATAAGAGTCCTGTCCTTTTTTCCATATCGCCTATCAGTGTATTTTTCATCAGAGTATCTAATTCATTTTTATCCTTCCAAAAATAAACACTTAAATCTCTATCAATATCCCCTGATACCTGTATTTTTTTATATAATTCATCTTTTTGCAATGATAACTCTTCTTTATTCATTTGCTCTTCTTGAATAAATATTTGAGCCAGATCAAGAATACTTGTCCCATTACCCTGAACTGTATTTAATAGTTGGCGAATATTATCCTTCAGTGTGCCAATATTCTGAGGATGATTTTTCCCTAACCACTCTATTGTGTCAACAAATACACGCCCTCTACCAATTGGTGGTAGTTGATTAGGATCTCCGACCAATATCAGCCTTTGAACGCTATTCCAATTGATTGCTCTAACCAGTGTTGCAAATAAATTTAAATCAATCATTGAGCATTCATCAATAATGATAGTATTTACATCTGAGTGTTGAGATCCACCACTTCTCTTTAATGTAAAATTATCATTGATCCATCCATTTTTAGCTAAAAACGAGTGAATCGTTGATGATGGTTTTCCTGTTTGTCTTTTTACTCTCTCTGTTGCCTTACCAGTTGGTGTCATTACTAAAAATCCCGTTCCAATACCATGGACGCGTACAATATTGTCAATTATAGCTTCAATAACAGTTGTTTTGCCAGTTCCAGCAGCACCCGATATGACACTAATTGGTTTTGTAAACACTTGCATACAGATACTTGCTTGATTGTCAAGTATCGTCTCATATTTCTCTTTCGCTTGTCGCATTAACTCCGACTCGCTTTTTATTAGTTTCTCTTTAAATCTTTTCTCATCTATTGGAACTTTAATTGATATATCCGGTAATTCCGCTAACCTTCTAAAAGTGTCTTCAATAATTCTTTCATCATCATAAACCTGTTTCAAATAAAGGTATTGTATCTTTTTATCATCCTCGCGGATATATAATGCTTTAGAAAGTACCGTCCAATCAACCACAAAGTTTTTCATTTTAAAGCTGTGCTGCATCCAACCTGTCATTCTTGATAAACGCATATTTATATTTGATAAAATTGTTTCAGCATTTCCAAAGGAATGAGATGCTATTTTATTTAATTCATCAACACATAGGGCACGTAATCTTTCAGCCGAATCTGCATCTAATAATGGCTCTAATCCTACTTCCGGAGATGGTAAAATACCATTATCTATCTTATAAAATGGTATGCAGTCATCACTATCGAAACCAACATATTGCTCGAAAATTATATATGGATTTTCTACAATTTCTTTTAAGCTTGTATCTATCGAGACCTCTGCCCGTTTCGCATCAATTATGAATTGCATTTGAGACATCGTAATATCAAACCTTGGGAATATTTCAAGTAATATTTTTTGCTCTTCCTCATCCCTCAAGGCAAATTCTCTTAGAACTTTCTTTAATATCCTATCTTCAATTTCAATATTACCTACATGGGTCGTCTCACCATGTAGTAACTTAACAGTTTCTAAATACCTTTTCTTCAAATCTTCTAAATCTGTTAATCTAACGAATTCCGGAATTAATTGATTTAAATTTATTATCGATAGTACTGCAGGAAACCCTGGATATGGACCACGACTTTTCCAAAGTTCACTCAAAAGTGAATTTAGCCAATCTTTTCGATATTTCCAATTTTCTGTAGTATCGCCAATCTCTATTAGTACATCAACAATCTCTAAAAAACGCCAAACAATACTTATTGCATCGTCATTTGAAACTTCTCTGGAACCATACTTAAATGGGGATCTATTTTCCGGCTTAAATACTAACCTATTAAGAATTTCTTCATTATCCATATATTTTTCATATGGAATTCGAAGACCTTCCTCAGGATAAAAAGATGTAATCGGTTTCTGCCACACGATTCCATTGGCATACTTTGCTTTAATCTCATCGTTCACATTCTCATAATAATAAAAATCATCAATCTTTTTTATTCTGGATAGACCTACTATTGCATAATTCTGATCTTCTTCCTCTGAAAAAGGATTACTATAACCAGCATAATAAAAAACTAATGACTTTCCTTCGCTGAACTGCGAAAAAAATTCCTTTGCTTTTTCTATTCTTACATTATTATCATATTTTCCAGCAGTGTTTCCATTTGTTTCTACATCATCTCCATACATCTTTTCGTAACACCAAGTACATGCAGTTGAAGGTGGTATAGGAAGGTCTATTCCTTGGGCAGAATCTTTTCCATAATAACCAGACCACCACTCAGGTGGATCTACATAAGCTTTTACGGTTTCTTTACCAAAGGCATTAATGCTTAAGCTACAGGCAGGCGAAACTTGCATTTTTGAACAGTCCCCTCCCATATGGTCCATTTCATATTGCAAATCACGTGTTTTTCCAATTACATCTCCTGGATACGAATGCTGTCCTATACAATATACATTCTCACACGGTTTCTTACATATGTGTCCATTCCATCCGTTATCATGCCATGCTAACCTTAAGCTCATGTGAATAGCCATAACCTTGTTCCCCCCCATAATACCCTTTATTTCGTTTTACTCTAACTTTATCAAGTTATTAACTATAGATGTTAATTAGACACTACAATTTTTCCGCCAAAATTACTAATATGAAAACATTCAGAATTATGCAGTAATTCATGGGAAACAATATATTTAAAAGGAAAAAGCTGTGGAACTTCTGATAACTCTGAAATTTCGTAATATGCCTTTTCTTTCAGGACAAGAATAGTCATTAGTATAACCTTAGTGGTAGCTTCATCTGTAATCTGATATTTCAATGCTTTATATGTTCCTGTTTTAATATTTTCAATACCACCAATGTATTTTAATGTTTGCAATATTTTATCACTAGAATGAAGTAAGGTTGTCCGCTCTCCCCATTCTTCAAATATCTTATCTTTAACCCATGATGAGGTAAATGTATCTTGTATTGTAATTAACTTTCCGATTAGACCGCTTACATCAGCAAATATAGGATAAGCTATAAGTAGCATACACCAATGTAATGCTCTCTTATCAGACTTTTCACGTTTAAATGTTTTTAAAGCTTCTTTTCTAATAATTTCATTTTCTTCAGTTTTTCTCACCCAAATATTCATTAAAAGCTCTCTGGTTTTTCTTAAGTTAATTGCACTCTCTATCTCAAATCCAAGATACTCATTTAATTTTTCTTTTATTTCCTGTTCACTTTCACATTGTTCAATTAATTCTACTGTCTTATTCATCCATTCTAATTTTATAGAACGAGATAGACCAACCGCTTTTGCCATTTAATGTATCTCCTTTATTTTTATAAACGGAACAATAACTTCATCTATAGAAACTCCGCCATGTGTCATAACAATAGCTCCTCTATCATCAAGTGATTCTCCTGTATTACAAACTAGATATTGATAATCTTTGCTTAAATACGTACCAGGATATTCAATCATGTTTTTATTCTGCTTTATGTTCTCAGTTTCTGCGAAAGATTTCAATACCATCATTCGTTTAGATTTTGTCTCAACTTCAATTCCTGTTCCTGCTACTCTTCCAATACCTGTACATAAAGTGTTACCATGATCTGCTGTAATGTATACTTGAAAGCCCTCAAAATGAAGTCTCTTAATCAGATTTTGCACCTTACCCTGCTCGGCCAAATATTTTATGCTTTTCAGCATACCAACACGACCCTGCAACTGACTATGTACCAAATCATCAATGTCGTTTATTATTAGCGATAGACATTTTGTTCTTATATTAATATCTGCATCATACCCTCTAGCATATTGTATTTGGTTTTCTTGATAACCTATTTTTTTTGCAGATTCGCTAAACTCCTTTTCTTCATGGGAGAGAGAAAATGGATTAATCAGCTCTATAGGCATCTTTCCGCTTAATAAACATTGTCTCGATACCGAGGTTGTTGTTGGTATTAATGCAAAAGAATGATAACTTTCATATTCAATGTCCTTCCAATATCTGCTCATTACATTAAAATCAAACAAAGACATGCCATCCATAACTATAAGTGCTACTTTAGGAAGTCCCTTAGTTATAAATTCTAATACTTTGGATAATATCACCGGGTAATCAATTCTGTTGGTACCGGATAAATATTTATATTCCCTAAAAAGATAATCTTTAAACGCTTCCTCAATGAAACTAGTATCAACAGTATCATCGGCCATAGCCGCGTAATATTCAACTAATGCTTTTCTATCTGCTATAGAAAACCACTTCTCTATATCAAAATTTGCAATATTCTCACGTCTAATTTGTTCAATTATTTCATTACAGTATTTGATTAAATTCTTTTTTGAGTATACTCCATCTACAATATAACTTTCTGTTTCTTTAATAGATGAAATATCAGAATATATGTCTTCATAAGCAAAATCAATTAAATTAAGATCCACGATATGATCTTTTATTACATCACTATTTAAATAAGGATAGACTTTTTCATAACTTATATTTGCCTCATACATACTCTCCATAATATCATATGGAATATAACCCTTTCGACCAACTATTATAACCCATTTATCAGTAGAATAGCGGATTTTATCATCATATAACAATCTTAACAGCTCGGAATTCTTATAGTAGTATACTTGGAATCCGAATGATTTTAGACGACTAATATAGTCAATTTTCTGAAATAGTAACTGAAAATCATATACTAATATTCTTTTTTCATATTCTGCACCGATTAAAGTTAAAATTTTATCACTAATCATCTACTCTCTCCATACACGCCATAAATACTAATTTAAACTCCGGGTAAATTTGCTTGTCAATAGAATATTTTCTCGCCACTTCTTCTTTTTCCTTACTCAAGCTACTTATTTTATGTTTTTTAATATTAGCAATTCCTATTTTTTCAGCTGCTTCTAGTCTAATCTTTAAAGCATAAAGATGCTTTCTATAGGTTTCTTCATACTTCTTTTCGTATTGGGTCTTAATTTTTAGGAATGTATCATATGCATAATCTTCTGACATTTTTTTCAAAGCTCCAACAGTTCTCTCTTCTACAATATCTGCTTCCAAAATTGTAATATGCATTTTGCTATCTAGTAAGGCATCCCAAATTCTTGAACCTGCCACTGGTCTTAATATCATGCTGTCATTTATAAATATTGGTACAATTCTTTTTGCTTGAGAATCCGTTGATATTGATAATTGCCACAGCATAAAATATCCTTTTTCATTTGGAAAGTCCTTAATGATAACTTTCATGGGTTTATCCAAAAAATTGTATTCAATTTCCTTGGTAAGGTGCTTAGTTATAATAGGATCACTAATACCATAATTTTCTATAGCTAAATATGGATTTCCTTTATAACTTTCATAATATGTAAGCATCCTTTTTAATGCTATTTCCAAATCAAAATCAGATTCTTTGCCTACGAAGGAAGTAAGATCTTTTTCTTCCTTAATAAGATCTTTCACTTGCATTGAATTTTTAACCTGTTGCTTTAATTCTTCTTCTATTGGTTTAATATTTGCTTCAATATCTTTTGGATGTCGAATTGAATTCATATACACATCAGTATAATTTATCTCAGCCGTTTCATTATCCAATACATCGGAATATTTATCAATTCCAACTTCCTGAAGTATTACTGATAATTTTTCTTCTAATACCTTCTTAACTCTATTTTCAATTGTATCAGCCAATATAAAATTAAATATTTTAACATCCTTTTGCTGCCCAATTCGATCTACACGCCCTATTCTTTGTTCGATTTTCATCGGGTTCCAAGGCAAATCATAATTGATAACACAATTTGAAAATTGAAGATTTAAGCCTTCTCCACCAGCATCCGTAGAAATTAATATATTAGTTTCATTCCTAAATTGCAACAATAAATCATTTCTTTCGTCAATACTTTTGCTTCCATTAAGTAATGATGTAGTGTACCCTTTAGACTGCAATAACTCACTTAAATAGTTCTGTGTGGCAACAAATTCAGTGAATATTATTACCTTTCTGCTCTTATCTTCATTATATAGATCTTCAATTATATCTAATAAGGCCTCAACTTTCACATCTGTATGTTGATATTCGGCCTGCTTAGCAACTGCTATTATCTGTGATAATTGATTAATTTCATCATTTATATCTATGGAAATTGCAGCTATAGCTTCATCCATTCCCTCTTCAAGTTCCATTTGTACAAATTCTTCTTCTGTCATATTCTGATACTGAAATGACTGTTGTTCTAATACTTTCACACGTCTTTCCAAACTTTCTCGGATTGCTCTGGTACTACTTGTAATCAAGCGCTGCATCATAATCAGCAAAAATACAAACCACATATTCTTGCCTCGTGTACGCATTGCTTTGTTATAATTTTTAGAAACATAATTGGTTACCAATTCATAAAGTTGACTTTGCAAAGAATGTCTTACATCCCAATGCAATTCTATTGCTTTTGTAATCCTATTCTTAAATAATTTCTTACCATTATTATCAATTGCTTCTCTCTTCTCGGTACGAATGACATAAGGAGCTACTTGCTCCTTCACTATAGCTTTATAATTAGGAAAAGCTTTTTCATCTACTAAACGAACCAGTCTCAAAAAAGGCTCTGTTTTCCCGTTATGCGGGGTAGCTGTTAGTAATAATAGATACGGGCTCGCTGTTGCCAAGAAATTACCTAGTTTATATCTAGCAACTTCACCAGAACTTCCCGCCACTCTATGTGCTTCATCTATTACAACAATGTCCCACCCACTATTTATAATGCTATAAATTCGATCTTCATTATATTTAGCAATCTTTTCTTCGCTCCATCCAGCTCTTTTTTCAAGTGGTTTTATAGAATCCATCGGTGAAATAACTTGATCAAAATTGCTATAAACATCTTCACTATCTGTTAACTTGCGAATGGTTCCATAGTCTTCTGGAAGAATAACATGAAATTTTTCATCAAACTTATCGGTCATTTCCTGTTTCCATTGAGTAACTAGACCTGTAGGACAAACAACAAGAATTCGCTTTATTAAGCCTCTAGCTTTTAATTCTTTAATAATTAGTCCTGCCTCAATTGTTTTTCCCAATCCTACTTCATCAGCTAAAATATATCGTACATTATTATTAGATAAAGCTCGATTTAGTACATGAAGTTGATGCGGCAACGGAATAATTCTGCTAGATAAATTTGCTAGCATACCAGTGGAAATCTCGTTTTTGACTTTTGAGAGCATCATAATATAACGTAAATAATTTTCACTTTTATTGTACGAATTTGAAGTATCTGTTATCTGTTCAGAAGTAAGCTTGTACACTTCGTTTGTAACTTTATTATAAACCTTATAAGATACAAATTTCCATACTTCCGAAACATCAATAACTGTTATCCGTTCATTTGTGATTTTATCAAAAACGATATCTCCAATTGCATACATAGTCATTCTCATCCTCATCTAATAAATTGTAGCTCTAATTCTGTTCTCTATTTGACTTCTAAATTCTTCTTCATTTTAAGAAGTTATCAAAATATCTAGTTTTCCGATTTTATTCATTTCTCTAACATATCCAGATGATAAATGAATAGGTATTATACCCGAATTATCATATCGATAAAATATGTCTGATACATAAAAAGTCCCACAGTTCGGACATTGATATTGAAATCGAATGTTTAATGGACCCAATCCAATATGCGATGCTTGATATCCACATATATAAATTCCCTATTTACACTCATTTTTTTCACCCATTAAACTCTTCCCAAACTGATATCATAGTACATTAAGAGCTTATCATCTTCTTGTATTACTTTTTCCGGTAGTCGCTCCGCTGTTTCAATTATAATCTTATAATTTTTATCTGCCCAAAGTTTTGCAAAACCAACACGGATAACTTCAGATCTAGGAATTTTAATTTTTCCTTTAGTTGATAAGTAGCCTTCGAATTCTTTCCACAATCTCTTTTCACGCAGTTTTACTACATCAATAGCTTTAGACACATCTGGAATATACCATTTTCCATTTTCATCATATATAAAGTTATCTTCTAGTATAACTTTTAATTCTGGCATAGCCTCATATTTATCTATTGTTTTGACTTCCTGCATAAATTTGGGCTGAATTTCTGCATAGGTTTGCGGAATATTTAAGTTTTGATACAACCAAGTAATAGCCGATTTTTCATTTGTTACAAACAATTCAAACTGTACTGGCTCAATATCATTTATAATTCTAGAAGTATCATATTCATTAACTTGGTCAGATAAAAAATACATATTATCTCTTTTAAGATATTTTTCATCCAATTTTTTATAAAAATCTATTGCATCCATTGGAACAAGTAATCCATTTACAATATGGTAAGCAACCATACGATCGTATAATAAAAAAGCCTGTCTTTCGACTACTACATGAATTATCCTATTTTTCATGACTACTACTGGCAGTTTTTCAAGATGCTGGTTTATAAATTCCCATACTTTATCTGCATTATCAACATTATTTAAAAATTTATGTTTAAAATCAATTCTAGGTTTATATGCAGAAATAACTAAGTCTTGTTTTACTGTATTCACAGAAACTACTTGTTTGAAACTACCTTGCTTTTTATCTAAAGTCCTGACATCTGCAACCACAAAACCAGCTCTTGAAAGAGATTGTTGAATTGCATTCCAAACAGCATTTTTAGAATTATGGAATTCAATTGTTATCCATCTACTAGGTTTTAAAATTCTAAAATACTCCGCGAAGCATCTTGTCATTAATTCTTGATACTCTAACAGACCTTTTTTTTGAACTGCATTCATTATCGCTTCTTCTATATTGTTAGTTTTGACTTTTAACCATGCTTCCCATATAAAACTCAACTCAGAATAATTCAAATTATCACCAAATGGGGGATCAGTAAAAATATAATCAACAGAATTATTGGGGATACCTAAATTCGTAGTCGAACCTGTGGATATAATAGTACCCGTATTATCCCCTTCTAACATCGAGAAAACTTTGCATAAATTTAATATCTTATTTTTTAAAATATATTTTGGCGTAACTTCTACAACTTGTGACCCAATATATAATGTACCACTTAAATATTGATTCACCTGTGAATAGTGCGTGGGTACATAACGTGCTAATTTGGACATGCCCAATAATACTTGTTCAAACGTAAAATACAAAGCATTTTTGATTTCACTATCTGTTTTTTCTAGCAAGTCATATATTTTTGAAATTACATACAAGTTACGTCGCGTATAAAATAAATGTATATTACTTACTCCATGTGACTTTTTTGGTTGTTCTGTATTAACTCCTTTTGGTAATTCAAAAGTAGGATACCAATATGGTACCTCTATCTTATCAATTTTTTCTATGTTTTTAATATCATATTCGTCTGGTGCTTTTTCAAATATATTTCCATTATAATTATAATTAATCAATACTGGAACCTGTTTTGAAATACTTATAGTTTTATCAAGTTTTTTATCGTAAATAAGTTTTTTAGCCCTATTACAGCTATTTTTATTCAATTCTACTCCACAATTTTTACAGAGAAATTTATTATTTACCGTACCGCTATCTTTGTCAAAAGCTACATCCGAGAAAATAATATCATCACCGCATACTGGGCAAATAAATACATCTGACCAAACTATATAGTTTATTTCACCTATATTATTAGATATATTTGATATTAAGGAAATTTGCTCCTCTTTTTCAGAATGTAACGTCTTATACATCCATCCACACTCTAAATAACAATCATCTAGTATTTTTTGGGTTTGCTCTTTATATTGAGAAACATTAACATTACTATTATAATTATGTGAAATAAACGTAGCTATAGGTGCTAAATCATTTAAAATAGTTTTTCTACTTCCCCATTTTACACTCTTCATATCATAGCTCATTTCTATTTTTGTTAATTCATCTAAACGGCCACACATTTTTGCTGCTACACTTGTCATTCCGCTTCCTGCAAAACCATCCAGTATAATATCTCCTGGATTTGTATAATGTAAAATATATCTCATAATTGCTTTATACGGAACCTTTGTATGATAATTATGCGCATTATATATTGGATCATTTTTTCCTTCACTTACATCAGAAGCAAATGGTTCTGTATGATAATCATCTGTTTCTTCATTATATGGAGTCCCATTTTTCTTTATAAATTCTTCAATAAAAGGATTTGGACAAGCTGTATAATATGGTGGATTTGATAATGCAATAATATCCTCATCATTTGCTATTGGAAATCCTTCTATTTCTCTTACTTTATCAATATCGTCCTTAGTTAATCTCATTTAAACTCTCCTTACTTTTTAAATACAATACGTAGTTTTTCTTTATCTTTACCCTTAGAAAAACCGTTTACTATTTCATTTAATTTTGTCTTGATAGTTTCAAATTCACAAGATCCCATGGCTACTAATTTATCAAGAAACTCATTTGCGTTAATAATTACAGGATCGAATCCCTTTAATAATGCTTCTATACTTTCAACAAAAAAATTATCTACCTTACTTGGTAATTGCTTAGAAGCTAAAAAATCATGAATAACCTTTTGTTGTTCTTTTGATAAATATTGCTCTTGTTCTAATACTAATGGGTCTGATACAGTATTTAATAATAATGCATTCCATTCTGTTAACAGATTGTCAATTTTATCTTCAATTGCATCTAGCTTACCTGCAACCAGTACCTCATTTTCACCCATAATATAGTTACAAGTTTTGCAAATGTGAGTTGTCCTGAGCTGCTCCGGTGTAAGCTCATAGCAAATCCTTAATGATGATAAATCACTTTCTATTTCTTCAAGTTTTGAAGCTGATAAAATATCAATAGCCTTAAGTTTCTTAAGGTTTGAAAATGTATCTGAGCTTTGTATATCACCCTTACGTCTTCCATCTGTAACATTTAAACGTTTCTTCTGATGCTCTGTAAAGTATAAATCTATATATTCTGATTTCACAGTATCAATAAAATCAATTACATCTCGTGCTGCTACTTCACCGTCAAGTTTAGTTGGAATGTCATCACGGATATCTCTAAATCTTCCCTTCGCTAACTCTATACTAGCTTTAAAAGAAGCACCTAAATTCATTGGTTCAATATTCATAATATAACTAATATCCGTTACCAATGCATTTTTAAATTTATCATATTCATCAACGATCTTTGAAACATTCAAATCTTTTCCTAATTTATCCAATTGATGTATAGTAAGATTAAAGTTTTTAAGCTTTGCAACCGTATTGAATTTAGATCCAAAATTACCAAATATATCAACAGCATTTTTTAAAGCTGTAGAATGATCAGAAGCTATATGTTCAGCAATTAGGGGTTCTCCCCATAATTCCATGCCTACTTCTAATTTGCTTCGCATCTTTACGGCCATAACAGCAGCATCGTTTGCTTTAATAAGCAACTGTTCTAGCCCTTTTTCCATTTCGCTTGGATTTTTAATTAGACCTGTCGGTAAATCAAGAATTTCGAACAGCTTAATTAATTCCCCTATTTGCATTTCTTTAGGTTTTGATAAGTATTTAAATTCTGCAATATTCATTGCTAACGTCTTTGGCAATATTTCAAGATTCGAAGCGGTCAGTGACGTATTATCTTTAAGTGTTATCACTGCATTACCTGTGTAGACTAAAGATAATAAGACAATTGGCATCATAACGTAACTAATCTTAAATTTATTGTCTAAATAATCATCATAAGTTTCTTTAAAAATATCACTTCGATTAATAACCTCTTGGGCTGAAAGCTTGTTTATCTCTTTAATATAGTAATTTGCATACTTAGAGCCAGCTGTTGATATCTTTTCTCCATCCAACAATTCAAAGCTTTCTAATAGACCTTTTGATTGTTGGGTCCGTTTTCCAGCAAAATAATCAATACCGGCACGTAAAATATCTGCTTGGTTCTTTTGTGTTATTGTTATTTTAAAGTAAGGCATTTCTGGATACTTCTCTTCAAAATACCCATCGTAACAAATGGAAGCAACAAGATCCATAGTATCTTTAAAAGGTAAGTCTTTTTTGTTAGATGCTTTTAACACTTCTATTATCTGCCTTTTATTACCTTTGTAAATAGTCTCAAAACAAGTATTCTTATTTTCACTTAAAAATTTAGTGAGTTTCTTCCTATAATTATTTGCTTTATTTTGATAAGGTTCTTTATTTTTTTCATCCGCAAGTTCTTTCATTGATAAAGCTGCTGCATATAATTTCAAGTCATTTTTAAAATCTTCATTGTGCTTAAAATCGAAAAAGATCTCATCTTCTTTTTTTTCGTCATTATATGATACGCCTCCATAAGGTGGAATAAAATAAATATAATAATCCTCAGGTGGCTGTGCAGTAGGCCTACCTTCCGGTGTTCCCATGAACAAATATCCAGTTCTAAATATATTTCTGGAATTCCAATTTATTGTATGCTCATAGATTTGAAATTGAGACGAATACTCTTTTTGATCCCAATCCATACAATAATATACAACATTAAAAAAATATTTATTAAGTGAATCGTCATCTAACACAGCTGCTTTTTGCGATATTTTCTCATCGTAATCTATATCTTTCTTAACATCTAAGAAGTACTGACCATTTTCTCCATTATGCTCAATAAACTGACCACTAACTGTTGTCATAATATCTTTTAACACAGTCTGTATAATTGATTGCAAGAATTCCGAGCTCTGTTCTGGCATGCTTGGCAAATACAAACACAAGTCATCTCTAAGATTTTCTGCTGTAAGTCCGGTGCGGATACTGATATCTCCAGTTGTAAGTCTATGAACGCTTAAGGCGTTAATTATCTGCAAAGCCAGTGACTTATATAACTTTTTAGGAAACGATCTATTAACTATATCCTCCAGCATTCCACTTTTATCAATTACATCTTTAATACTTGCATCCGTTCTATATGCAAAGTTTTCCTTTATAAATAACCAATAACTATCAAAGGAGATAATGCCCGTAGAAGCATCTGTTACCTCATTCTCTATACTGCGTCTAATGATTTCTGATATATTTTTTAAAATATGCCTGTTTTCAAGAATATAAATACTATTAAACACTTCTATATAGGAAGGATGGACTGGATATAAATCAACAAACTCATCCATGCGTTCTGACATATTACTATATAACGAACAGAATTTTTGCAAATGATCTCGGATCATTGCTTTTTGCTCGGCATTCTTCTTTAATAATCTTTCCGATACGACGTATGCTGTATCCGTCTTTTGAATTATTACCTGCTCATATCTATCCTTAATCTTATTTAATGTATTTGATACAAAAGAAAAGGATGGATTATCAAATAATTTTTCTTGTACACCAAATATAGTTCTCAGCCTTGAAGTTTTGATTATCTCTCCTAACTCACGCATAAAACCTAAATCTAATTTAACTTCCTGCTCCTTACGTCCTCCAAGGTAATCTAAAAATTCATCAACTACAATTAAGTATCCTTTATCTGGATACTTAGTTTCGAAAATTTCCATCATGCTTTTTATAGTATCTTTATTAGATATAACATCCCTTAAGTCAGGAAAATTAAATTCTAATCCTCTTGTTTTAAAATCTTGTTTCACTCTAGTAAAAATAATATCTCTTAATGCCATTTGCACTGAACCAATTTCTATACGAATAACTTCAAATTTACCTGCAATGCACTTTGACATATCAGCAAATTTTTTATTCTGAACGAATTGTAAATAATCTTCGTTTTGAGCTATTGATGAAACTAAAGACATAAGATGCGACTTACCAGTACCGTAGTTACCAACTAATAATACTCCTTTATTATCTATTACTTCATCAAGTCTTAACTGTGAAAACATATTGTGCTCTAGCTTCTCAGCCATTTCATCAGACATAACATAAGTTTTCACTAAATCAATGGCTTTGTCCTTATCATTGGCTGAAGTAAGTTCTACCAAACTTTCAATCGGATTAAAGTTAAGCAATTCTGAATATTTCATTTTATCATCCCCCTATACCACACAAAAAATATTGTAATTTTTTATTTTATACTTATGGTAATCATCATTCTCTGGCTTTGAAAATATTAATTCATCATTTTTATATTCACCACACCATTTAATAATTAACCTATTTGACTTTCCTAAATCTTCAAAAAGTTTGATAACATCAACATCATAAATTGGATCGAATAAGGCTTCAAAATCCAATAATACTATAGGCTTATCTTGCAAGTCTAATAATTGCCTCATTGTATTAGTAACCTCTAATTTCTTAATTCCTGCATCATATGAAAGCATTCTTGTAACAAAATCCATATTTATTTTATATTTTTTAAATTTCCCAACATCAATTTTTACCTTTTGTTCCTGTGTACAAATGATAATTGGAACTTTTGTTTTTGATACAAAATATGAATTAAAATCAATTGATTTAATACATTCGCCCATATAATCACCTATACTTTCTTTGCTATACTTTTTCTAGCATCAAGAGGTTTTTGAGCATTTTCAGGTATAAGCCATGTTTTTCCTTTTTTAATAACGCCTTCTATTCTATTTTGCTCACATAGAACTGCTACCCGTCTGGAGGATACTCCCCAAATTTTTGATATTTCTACTGTAGTTAAATAGCTCATGAATAAACCTCCTTTATCCCTTAATTACTAGTATATTCATTTATCTGAATAAATACAACGCGAAAGTTTGTTCTAAATTTTTCCATCTACCTAACCCTATGAATATATTCTGTTCCTTGTTTCGTTAATTAAAACATGATATAATAGGCAACTATATGTATTCTATTTATTGTATTTACTAAGGAGAAGCCATGAAAAGTTATTACTCAATCAATACCCCTATAATTACAGGAACTTTTATAAGGGAAGAAGCACACAGATTTCTCTGTACCGTAAGAGTAAATTCCGAAGAAGTTGAATGTTATATCCCTTGCTCCTCGCATCTTGACCATTTTATTGATCTAGTAGGCAAAAGAGTATTACTAATACCCAACAAACAAGCCAATTCACGTACTGCTTATTCAGTCTTGGCTGTCAAGCATAACCGGCACAATATACTTTTAAATACATCTCTTGCTAATAAAGCAGCTTATCATTATATTACATACAATAAATTCAAATCATATGGAAAGGACTGCATTATCTCCTGTGAAAAATCAGTCCATGAATATAAATCCGATATACTTATAGAGTGGCAATCTACAAGGGAAGTGGTCGAGATAAAAAGCGTAATATCAATTAATGCTAAGTCATTATTCCCAACAGTTTATTCAAAGAGAGCTATAAAACAATTAGAAAATTTTTTAAAATTTCCAGACAGTATTAGGATTCATTACTGGTTAATTTCATTAAGCCCATATATTGAGGAAGTATCTGTTAATAAAGCCCAGTCAGAATATTATGAATTATTTTATAAGTGTCTTGCTCGTGGTATGATTTGTAAAGCTTATCAATGCTCTTTAGTCGGAAGTAAAGTAAAAATCGTTAAAGAATTACCAATAGTACTTTAATGTCAAACCTTCTTTTAGAGTTTAGCAATAAGTTATTTTATCAGCAAAAAGATAAAACCCGTTATGCGATGATTCAAGTTTCCCATAGCGGTTTTAATCTTAATGTCCGTTATATAAATTTTATATTTTCTCCGCTATACGGTGATATCGAATATAACGATTTAAATCCTTCAATAAGCAGTTGTTCAGGAATCCTGAACAACTGCTTATCATTTCTTGTCTCGTTTATGGTCTCTCCAGAATAATTAACCTTGCTATTAATTGGAGATTGCGAAAATCTTCATCCGAGAATATTGTTCTAGAATAATTGAATTATCATCAGTATAATAGCTATAGATAATAATACAATCGTTGTTCCACCAATTATAAATAGTTTGTTGCTTTTGCATTGTATCTCAACAGATAATATCTCAATTTTTTTATCCAATTTTACACTAAGTTTTTCATTAGATGACATTATGTCTTTTTTTATTTCATAGATTTGTTCTACTATAATTTTTTCATGTTTCTGTTGTAATATATCCATTGATTCCTGCATTGACTTTGTCATTTCCTCTATCTTCTCAATGTATGAATAAAAATTTCTCTCTATTGTTTTTTCGAGCGCATTAATACCATTAGAATAAAGAGTTTTATTTGATTCAATACCATCTTTTATAATTGTTTCAAGCCCTTTTGTATTACTTTCTAGTTTTCCTTCAAGGGTTTTTATTTTTTCTTCTTGTTCGGCTTCGATTTTTTCTGTGTGCTTCAGAAGTAAAGTCACTTTTTCAACAATGGCAATTTGTTCTTTTCCGAGTTGTTCCAATTTAGCAAAAGTCTCTTTTGCCTCATTTATTCCCTGAACAACACTTCCAAAGCTCTTAATATTTTCATTTAATTCATTTACATTAACCATGTATCATCACCTCATGTACTTTATCAATAGTTTCCGTAAGAATACTGTTTAAACTGAAATTGTCTTCAAGAGAAGTATAGATTTTTACCTTTAGCCCTTGCAATTCGATGTTTGTTATAAATGCTTCACTCAGGGCTTCTTTTCCCTCAGCATCCATCATTTCCTTCGCTACTAAAAGAGTTTTTTCTATTATATTATCCTTTTCATTAATAGAGTATCGGTTTATTCGCTTCAAAGAATCTAATAATCTTTCGTGCCCATCAATATTTTTGTAATCCTTCAAGATATAGCGAATAATTCCGCTAATAAAATTCAATCCTGTATTATATCTTGCGCTTTCCAAAAATCTTGTCAAGCTAGTATTTACACTTTCCTGACTCTTAGATTTCAGATATTTCACATTCAATATATCAAACCACAATGAGATTTCTTCAGGTTTTTCTACAACAAGTCCAAATCGATCTGCTACCTCATCTAATCTAAAATAGCTTTCCATCCTTTCTTTAAACAAATCTGCATTTTCTTTTCGATAGTCATTACATGCTTCCATCACATTTTTTAGTGACTGCCTTCTTGAATAAAGTATATTATCATAATACCATTGCCACATGACCCGGCTTAATTTCATTACAAGCGTATCGTTCAAAGCAATTATTGTTTTATATTTTTCATTCGTTGATGCATCATTTTTCAGATCAAATCCGGGTTCGTATTTACTTATATATTCGACTAATCTCTTTTGAGTGTTTATATCATTATAATCTGAAAAATCAACACTAATCGGAGTTCTTATATCTCTATATCCGGTAATCGTCCAATCATCAATGATTCCTATTACAGATAAACGATAAATAATTTTCTCAAGCGAAATGAAACTCAGATATTTAGGATCTTTTTTATTATCCATGTCAACACCCGCCTCAAACATAAGCTTTATCGGTGATATCACTACTTTTTTCGCATTGACAACTGCATATTTCGATAGGATAGCATTTGTATATATCATATCTATTGCGTAAGAATTCATGCCACTTGTCAATAAATGAGCTTGAGTAAATACATCTTTTGCCGCCTTACCCAACTTTTCTTGGATTTCTTTAATTTCATCAATTGTCGCATCTATATGAAATAGTTTTTTTAATATTTCATTATTATCATCCTCAGGTTCATATAGTACCGTACAAATTCCACCATCCCCATCTCTTCCAGCTCTACCCCCTTCCTGATAGAGTGCCTCTAAGGAACTTGGTAGTCCATAATGAACTGTATATCGTATATTCGGCTTATCAATACCCATACCAAAAGCGTTTGTTGCTATCATTATAGCAAACTCATTATTCTTAAAATCCATCTGCGTTTGGTATCTGTACTTTTCGAATTCACCGTCATCCCACCCTTTAATATTTTTTGGCTTTGATCCTGCAAACCACTTCAGTTCAAAACCCATATCCTTTTTTAGGTCATTACATAATTCATAACATCCCTTGGTACCATTAACATGAGGTGTGAAGATGATACCACATCGTGTTTTCTCCCCCTTGATTTCAAAGAAATCATTACGTTTCCCTGCATAATCATTTAATAAACCGAGTAATGTATGGTATTTTGGATGTTCACCATTTATTATACCGACATTAAATTTTAAATCTTTTCTAGTAAATGAGGGTATTGATATAACATCTTCCCGATTCCCCATTTCAAAATCTATCATGATATTTTTCAAGACATTAAGTGATGCTGTTGCCGTTAAGCCCAGCAATGTTGTAGAAGGACAATATCTAGATATTGTTTTTATCAAGTTTAAGTAGGACGTTCTGAAACTATGCCCCCACTCCGATAGACAATGAACCTCATCGATAACAGCTAATCCCATACGAAGCTTGTCGCTCTTATTTAATTGATCCAAATAATTTCGGAAATCCTCACTTTGAAAGCGCTCAGGCGCAATATATATCCATAAATATTGGCCTCTAGAAAACTCCTTTTGGATGCGTTCTCTTTCTTCTGCTTTGAAGTCAGAAGTAATACACTCGGTACGGTTAATATGGATCCGTTCCATGTTTTCCTTTTGATCATACATAAGTGCTTTAATAGGTGATACACAAAAACTAACACAAGGCTCCAATAATGCTGCCAATTGGTAACATAATGATTTACCACTACCAGTTGGTAAAAGTCCTATTGTTGAACGTAATTCCAAAACATTTGCTACAATGCGTTCCTGTCCTGGCTTGAAATCATCAAATCCAAAAATGTTCTTCAGAATAAAACGCAAAGCCATTCTTTTTTCTGTATCACTTATGTTTCCATGGCTTGTCAATATCTTATATTTAATCGGATCTGAAGTTGAAACCTGAAAATAGTTCTTTTCCTGATAGTAATCATTTCTGACATAAACCAAATTCTTAATATTCCTTATATCATCAGTCCATCTGTCGAAAAGGCTGAAATCAATAATAACTCCTCTTGTAAGAGGCATATTTATTTTTTCCCAGCCAGATACAATATTAATTGCTACTTTGGGTCTAGCAAATTTAACATTTGCAATTGTGTACAAATTCTCCATCCATACGAAGATATCTTCAATTGCATTTTCTTCAAATCCTCCAATGTCTCTTTCTAAAACAGTAATATTCCATTCACTATCTTTAAATGAAAAATAGTTGTTTTTAACGAGTTCCAGTATAGTTAATTGAAAACGAAGTATCGCAGTTACATTTAGACTTTTTTCTATTGGCAATCCTTGAAACTCTCTTAAAAGCAACATGTTATTTTCATAAAGACTAAGTTTATCGTGATATTGTTCTAAATGTTTTTCTAATTTCTTTATGGAATTTACCAGATCACTATCTACAGATTTTATACTCTTGCTTTCGATTCTAATAACCTTAATGTCATATTTCGCTAAATGGTTATCTCTCATTTTATCATTAAACTCTATCTTACTTTCCTTATGCTGTGCACCGTCGATTTCAATAACCAGTTTAGCTTGTGGCAAGTAAAAATCCACTGTACTGTTAATGTAATCATCAACTTCGACACCTGTTATATCATTGATATAGGCTTCAGGTAAAATAAGTTGTTGAATATATTCGTATTGTGGAAGCATCTGAGATAATGTGTTATAAAAAAAATCATAAGCTATATAATCATTTGTTGCCACATGCCCTTTTATCAGCTTTTTCCAACTAGGCTTACTAGAAGAAACAAAATAAATCTTCTCAGTATTATCTATAAACAAATCTCCAAATGTTTTCGATAGATAGCATGATATATTAGTTGGCAAACCCCGTTGAAGTATGTTTTTCAATACACATATAAGACTGTAATGTATGTCATTTCTTTCCTTGGATTCTATTAAATTTTGAATCACAAAATTATTATCTGTATTAGCGTAATTTGCTGTGTACTTTAACATAATCCTTTAATGCCTCCTTCATATAAATAAATCAAAAGAATCCTACATCTATGTGATTTGCATATTTGATTATTTTTTTATTTTTTTTTCAAAATCGCAATTTCTGAATTTTTTGGAATAATCATGTGTTATTATGTACATAACCGCTTGATACGGATCGGGGAAATGTCTGTTTTGCTCATGATAATCATCTCCATAAGGGTTAAAGTCATCAATATCATTCGAATGGAATAATTTGATTTTCTTTTTTGTCGGGTTGAACTTCCAACATGATACATCCGTTTTTATTAACAATTCATTCCCATTAACATAGCATTTATATCCCTCTGCTATGCACATCGCCTCGATCTTGTTTATATCAACACATTCTCTTATTCTTAGTGGCTTTTTTGTTTTAAACTGATTCTGTCTTCTACACTCCAAAAATACAAGCATCGCATCACCCACCATACACTTCTTGCACGGTGTACATCGAATGTTTTCTACATCGCTCTGTGGAACAATATAATAGTTCGTAAAATTGTTTATAGTTTCCGGGCAGTCAAGTTGATGAAATATCTTATTTGCATATGATATCGCATACATTTTTCTGAATAAGTATCCCTCATTTACCGCCTCGATAATTCTCTTGCGTAACTCCAGATATACCTGCATAACACATAAAGCATCGTATTTCGAATTATGTAATCTACTTATATCTACTTCGATACTTAACTTAGTGCACATATCTTTAAAGTTCAATATATTGTCCAAATTGAAATATTGACTATAAAGTTCTTGTAAGGTAATACTTCCTTCAAATGGATATCTTATGCCTTCCTTTAAATATTCTTGTTTAAGAACATATATAGTTTTTTCATTTTGAGCCACTGAAAACGCTCCATGACCACACCATTCAAAGAACTCCTTTGCCTTATCTAAAAATCGTTTTTCATTTTTCACATCTTCCTTAGCTAAGTGCATAAATTCGAAGGTTTCATCAGGAATAATAGCGATGTTGACAGGACAAATCAAAGAATAATATGTGTCTATTACTTTTCCATTGTCATCAATTTTAATTGCCCCAATTTGAATCACCTTCGGTAACTCTTTATCGTGTTTTCCATGTTCTTCATACCATTCGACATCAACTATTATTTGATTCATCTGGTTTCCTCCCAAATTACATAGCAATCAGATCAGACCACTTTCGTCCAACTAATTATATATCAAACATGTTTTTCATCTATAGCTATTAAATTTACATAAATAATGAAGATTATAATTTTCATAGGTTCCTTCTGCTTATACCGATGGTTCCATTTTATTATCATATATACGGGCTAATAAGTAAATAAGAAAGCCCTATACATCTTCATATTTAGACATCGGGGATATGTCTCCGAATTTTGAAGAATTGAATTAGGTTATTTGAATTAAAAAACATTTATTTTACTTGCCACCGATGTCCGCAATCATCGCAGAATACATCGTATTTTTTATCTCTTCCTCATATGCAACTCCATCCACTACTTCTACATTAATAATGTCTTCGTTTTTAATTTGGCTATTTTCATTTGAGGCATCTGCATCCTCTCCTGCCGAATAGTCGCCTTCAAAGAACATCTTATATGCACGATTTGCGATAATCTTTGTCTCAACAAAGTCTAGACCTCCATTAATAACTGCGCCTACACCTGGAAGAAGCTTTCCAAGATTAACAATACCCTTGTCTCCGAATCTCGTGAGAAGTCTAAATCCAATTTTCTGGTTAATTTTTGTTAATGCTTTTCCTGGAATTTTTTCAATCGCTTTTTCCACTACCTTAACTCCAACCTTTATTCCTGCTTGCTTAACAACTTCATTCACAGATACTCCCGCAAGACAAGCGTATACAAATGTCTGAACTTGATCACAATCAAGGTCCAATCCCGCAAGATATGCTGTACAAGCAATCATACGCATCTGAACATATAGAACGCTACCAATGTTAACAGGAATTGTAATTGGAAGTGTAATCGCCCCACCAAAGCCTGTAATAAATCCTGATGTCGTGCACTTTGCAATCTGGTTCTTAATCATTGCTTTTGCTGCTTTTTCTGGATCCTTGTGTTTCTTTAAATAGTCATCAGCGAACTTGTCAATTGGCGGACTTACTACCTTAATTCCACTGAGCGATTTCTCATAGCAAGTATTAAGAACCTTAATTATATCCTCCTGAGTAAGCTTCTTTTTAGCTTTGCTCTTCTTCTCTTCTTTAGTCTCTTCTTGAGTCGTTTCTTCAGTGTTTGTTTCCTTCTCTTCCATAGCAACCCTTGCCTCCTATAACATTCTATACGTTAAATGTTCCAACGAAGGAATTCCAACATCTTCTTTATTCGGATGTATCTTGCGGCATTCCTCATCATACTCGTCAAGCAACTTATCGAAATAGTAATTCCAGAAATCATCAAAGTTCTCATATTCTTTGATAACCTGTGCCGATCCAGCTTTTACACAATAGATCTTTGACAACTCCGTTTTGTCATATCCAAATACGTAATCACCTCCCAAAGTTGCAAATAAAACCATCTTGCTTTTTTTTCTTGCCCCACGGGTCATCTTTGCGTAATTGTTTAAGTTCTCTCGTACAATATCGTATGGCTCAAAAATATCATCATGATATCTTTGCAATCCAAATATACAAAAGCTCCCGAAGAAAAGACGGCATCCATTATGCTCTTGATAAAATACCCTAAGCTCTGGAAGAATAGATGAATCCAACTGATCTCGAAATACACTGATTACTTCATTAATATCTTCTGGATCAAACAGGACATTCAGTCTTGCCTGCTCAGACACAAAGGGCATATTCCCATTCTGAAAATAGTGTTCTTCACGTTTGAATTCTCCCCATTTTTCTACTAGTTTTTCGGTGTTCATGCATCCTCCTATCCTATAAGTGGAAGTAAATACTCTATCCTTTCGGTAACCCATGGAACAAATTTAATTAGAATATCCTTTGTTCCGGCTAATGTGTCTCCTCCGGTATGAACTATCGTATGGGCTGACTTCGAAAGGAATACTATATCATCTGCGGCCCCAATTAGTTCTTCACCAATCTTTCCCTGAAGTTCATTTACCGGAATGACATGATGTCCTTCATATCCCATAACCTTTCCGAGTTCAAACAACTGACGTTTTTCTGCGGGTGTCCAGCTATACTTTGATGTACCGTTCTTTACCGCATTAAATTCATTCTTCCATGCATCCTTAACGGCCTTCCTACGCATATTAGCAATATTCGTACAGTCATTATGAACAAGAATTCCTGTTTCTCCAACAAAATATGTATGTGCGTTGCCAATAGTCATATTGTAAACATTGACACCTTCAGGTACTGACACATTCTCTACCGACTTTATAACAACTGTATTTCCATTTGCATCAAAAACCATACTCCCTGCTGATAAATAACCAGCCTTAATCCATTCATCGTACTCAGGTGAATAGAATGGATGATTAGGCGTAGTCTTAATACATTCATTTTCAACATATAGATATGTTAGTTCATTTACAGCATGCCTATACGTCTCCGTTACAATCTGTCTGCTAACGATTCCGGTCTCCATATCATATGCAAGTACTTTGTCTCCGACAGCCATATCTTCGATGTATTTATATGTGAACACCCCTGCGGCGACTTCCACAATCACAGGAGTTCCTTCAACAAAACAAGCCACCGGTTTTATCAATCCCGAAACAACACCAACACTTTCGACAGCTGCTCCAATCATAAATCCATTTGCAAATGAATCAAGACCTATGTGGGATGCACTTCTTAATGCCTCTTCGATTGACTTTCCGTGAATCAATCCCGTAACTGTTTCTACAGCTAACGATCCCAATCCTGATGTAAGAGCAAATGTAACTGACCCCTTAGATATTGTAATCAAAGCACATCCAAAAGACGCTCCACCAGTCACCGGTGTTAATACCGCGCCTACAAGAATAATGCCACATCCAATCGCGCATTTGGTTAAGAACGATTTCCAATTGTATTCTTCTGACGTCTCATCAATTACCTTTGATTCAACAAAACCATCTTCGGTATATTGTAATGCAGTTCCAAGACCAAATGCCTCAGTCAATTCTGAGACACCATATCCAAAGAATGTATCTTCTTCCTCACTGTCAATATATGCTTGTAAACTTTCCGGTGATATGTATACAAGCGTATATTCCTCGACAATGTATCCCGCTTTAAGTTGTTCGTCAGACAATTCCTTTAAGTACTTTTCTAGTTCTTCATAATCCTCATCACTAAAAAGTTCCACTGCTGAATGAGTCGTATATTCTCCGAATATTGACTCATCGTATATAAACACCCTATTATCATAATCATATAAACTTCCTATAGACAAATCATAATTGCTCTCAACATTGTCATACACGTCGTATACGACTCTCATCGCTGACTGTTGATAGCACTTTACATATTTATCTTTATAAACGAAGTGTGAAGAGCCAATATCCTCATAATTATAGCTACAAATCAGCTGAGTTTCGTCTTTCTCCTCGCCTACTGAATTAACCATGATGACTGACGTTTCTTCACTTGGGTCCATAAACTTCTCGTCTGAGCTTACAACCTCTACAAAACCAACCGATTTCAAAGACGAATCATTAAAGAAGTTTATTTCATCATTGTAGTAGTATAGTCCAAGCACCGAGTAATTTTCGTTATCTACTGTTTGAGCAACACCTACATCAGAGGTGAATCCCGCCTCTGTCAATTTACATGACACTGTACTGCATACAAGCGAGTAAATATCATCGACTTCTCCATCATCAATCTCTTGATTCATCTGGTCTTTATCTCCAGGTTCATCAATAACTGAAACAGATACTGTTGGTGACGGATTTTGTTCTGCTTGCTTCTGCTTTTCTTGATATCTATTACATGAATATATAGAAACGCCTATAAATGATACACATACAACAAGTGCAATTATTCTTTTTAGTAACTTAGGGTTAATTTTCTTCATCGCAATCCTCCGGGGTAACTATTTCATAACTTCTTCTATCATTGGCTTATCATTTATATAGACCCTGTTGTATAATTCAGTGTATGAAACACATCCCTCTCTCTTCACATCTTCGAAATGATTCTTGCCTGATATATCTATATGAAGTTGATACGTATTACCAACTCTATCAACAAAAGTTAATGTATATATCCCCTTCTTGTATAAAACCAATCCATCCATCTCTGATACTAAACACACAATATCAAATGTATATAATTCAGGTGCTTCAATTCTCACAATTGCACCCTCATCTAAAATGTTGGAAGCGCTTATCATTGAAACTGTATCGGCACAAATCTTCGCTTCTTCACTTATTAAGTTTTCTTGTTCCATACCATCATTAATTACTAACCAACTAGTTTCAGAAACATTTTTGCTCATGAAACAAGTATCATATGACAATTCATCTCCATACTCGTTAGTCTCAACAATTGTATAGTTTGAAGAAACCGTCAGTTGTTTATCAACCTTCTTACCAAATTCAAGATTATACGTATTCTGATCTTCATGACAGTATGCCGCTACTGATACAACATCATAATCATCTACATGCATAAAGCAATACTCATTGAGGAAAGGTGTCCGTTGTAACAACTTGTCCTTTTCTTCTTGAGATGGAAAGACTTTTATGCTCTCAAATATAGACATTGTTTCCAAACATTGCATCAAAGAATCTTCGCTTTCAAATGTTTGATATGTAAATGCCTCATTCGTATTAAAGTATCCAATCTCGACATTTTGCTTTGCATAATATGTAACAATACTTGTAAGTTTAATCTTATCAGCATTCTTATCTGTCTTATACTTCACCTTGACATTCGGGTTTTCCTCGGATTTGTAATACACACCATCTGCGTTCTTTTCAACATAACGCTTCTCAATCTCATAAGCATATGCAAAAGCATCATCATAGCTTGCAAAACAAACGTTTATGTAGCCACCTGCGGTTGTCGGATAAACAACCTCGTAATGCTTTGATGCTAAATCTGAAAACCTTTCAAGATTCATTAGCGCATTATAGTTCACATACGGCTTTGCATCTTCACTAAGGACATTGAACATGATTGTGTAATGAAAATATGTTCCCGATTCCGTATTGCCAGCAAATAGTTCTGCACAATATGTGCCTTCAGACAATTCATAAATCTGTTCAGTCCTGTTATCTAGCTTCAACTCTATTACTTCACCGGAAGACATATTTTTAATCGTTCCGGTCATAGCAGGAACTGTTATCGCAACCTCACAAATCTTTATCTTTGAATTCACTGCATATGTTGGATAATCCCCCTCACGGAAAACACGCTTACCTTGAACCAATGAATCTCCGAAATAGGTCTCGTAACCCATATCCTCATACCCATTGAAAATGTATACAGTCTGAGTTGACTTATATCCTAGTTTTGTAGTTGTTACAATAGTATATTTTCCATTAATGGTGTATTTTGCGCCATCATCAACAGCCAAACCATTAACTGTAACTACATATGACGTACCAAGTTTATCAATATAAAATCCCGCAGTTGTAGTTGAACCATCCTTCAGTGTTTCGCCATGTCTTAATGTTTCTGCCGAAAACTCCTCGTCTTCAAAATCAACTTCATCAGACTTTAGATTATGAATAGAAATAATGGCATCATTCTTGCAAAGATAAAACTCATAAACTTCAACATTTCTAAAAGTTTTGGTATTATCATAATCCCACCATAAAAAACTTGATTCTCCAGTCTTTACTTCTGTCTTATATGCAACAATAACTCTAAAATATTTACCCTGCACAATATCTGTACCTGATGTTGTATAAAAACTATCCTTTCCCGAAGGATTCGTCTCAAAAAAATTTACAACAGGACTTGCTGCACTTTCCCACGTAACTCCATCAGAAGATTTCTGAACCAGCAAGACACCTTTCAAAATATTAACATCCAGTTTTTCGCCATTAAGCTTCTCTGTTTTATCACTAACAAGATGATTATCAGCTTTTTCATCAAGGAGATTACCACTATACGAATAGGAAAAAGAAATACTTCCAGCATCTACGCCATAAGCAATTTCTTCAGAGTACACAGAAGTATCGTTAATCGAACCACTTATTGAAAAGGTTCCAAGAGATTTTCCCCCGAAACTCATCTTATCAACAGGTGTCGCTGATGAAAAATCATAATCATTCCCTTTATCAAGTTCATAGCACGCCACTGGAACATCATGGTTTTGTGAAGATGCATCAGTGCGCATTGCAGTCAATGCTATTCCAAGCAAACTAACAAATGTAATTGATAGCACGCCTAGTACTATTCTCTTTTTACACATTTTCCTCATAAGCATTCCTCTTTCATGTGTTCTGTAACCCAAAACATTTAGTCATATGCTTTGACCTGTTAATTTGTGACAAAAGTATTGTCACAAATTCATTATCCGCATAAATTTCCTAGAATTTCTTCATGCTGCATAAACCTCGTCATGCAAAACTTTTAATTCCAGAAAATCCCTGTTGTGACTCCACCTTTGACACAAATATGAAATTTATACATTATAATACTGGTATGAGAAGCATCACTGGCTCCAGCTCATCATAGGCAATTTATAAAATCCCATACTCTAAAGAAAATTCGTTTTATAAAATCTGAGGTTTCATTTGTTTTTTATAGGACTTCAAGATAGCACTAATGGTTCCCTTTTCTATTGCGCTAGCTATCAACCCGTCACAAAAGCGTTCCTGTCTAACTAAACTGGTTAGCATTGCTCTAAGTGCTAAGGGGCTGCAAGAATCCGCTTTTTCTTTATATAAATCAAGATCCATTCTCAATCCGAAATTTTCTATAGTTTTGCTATACTCAAAATCAGCAAAATCCTTACTTTGTGCAAATTCTTCTATAGCGAAAACCTCATTACCATAGCACGGGTGGGCAAAATGATAAACATTGCCTTCCGGTGGCAGAGCATGCCACGCAACCTTTCCTCCTTTATCGAAAAACGCTATGTTAGACATAAGCTTATCAAACTGCTTATAATGCTTTTCTCGTACTTCTTTTAAAAATTTACGATAGCGATGTAAAATTGACTTTAATTCATCATCCAACATAGATACAGCTTTTATTCGAAGCTCTTCCGGAATAGGATAGAATGCTTCTGCTATACTTCCTGCAATGGCTGTTAATGTATCACTGTCTCCACCAAGTGAAACTGCAAGTCTGATAGTCTCCTCAAAACTATTCCCTTCCAAGAAAGCAGTTATTGCTTCAGGAACAGTTTCTTGGCAAGACTCTACATGATGGTAATATATTCTAATCTCATTGCATGTCCGATTTAAGTAATACTGATACTTATCCTCTATGTACTTTCGAATATAATCTTTGTCTGCGCCTTGTCTTGCTAGGAAGATGGCCACTGCAGTTGCTTTTGCCCCTTTGATACCTTCCGGATGGTTGTGCGTTACTTGTGCACTAGTTTCAGCAAATTCTTCTATATCTCTTATGTTGTTGTAGAGCCATGCTACAGAAGAGACACGCATTGCAGAGCCATTTCCATAACTATTGTATGGCTCAGGTTTATCATTATGAAGCCAGCGATTAAAGTTTATACCGTAACCCGCATTTGGGTATTTACGTCCTAAAGTTTGCATAGACTTCACAATTTCAGTTTTGGTCTTTTCTCTGTCACCATAACCATTCATTAATCCTTCAGCAACAGCAATTGTCATAATAGTATCATCTGTAAATTCAGTGTTTTTACCGAATAATGGAAATTCTGTTGTCTTTATATTATTTATATCAAACTCATATGGACTACCGATTATATCTCCTATAATAGCTCCTAACATATAACTATCTCCTAACTGCTCTTATATGGTATAATACTTCAATTATAAATGACCTATTTCTTTAAAGCCTCAGGTAGTACATCCTTCATAGCATTTTCGAGTTTAATCATATTACTTGTCATAAAATCTATCATCCTATCCCAGTCATCTTCGTTAAAAACACTGACATCCTTTAAGTAAAGAGCTACCCTACTACCTTTGCCATCATCTAAACGTAACCAATCAAGCTCATGTCCATATTTTGCTTCTATCTGCTCTTTATGGGAATATATTTTATCATAAATCAGCTTATTATCTTCTTGTGTTCCTTTATTAATCCAAAGCTCGACCCTTGCGTAATTCCCCGTTATGGCAAAACTATAGCTAATGCCACTGTGACCAGAACCACATCCAATCCAATTATCTTTAGAAGGACTTATATTTTTAAATAAGTCAGACTTTTCATTCATTTTCTGGAGTAGAAGTGACCAAAATTTCAATCTGACCGTATGCCTATTTTGATTTTTTTCTTTGTTGATGAATTCTTCCTGCTTCTTATTGGCAATCTTTATTAAATAATCCTCGGTATCTTTAACTGGTATAATCTGTTCCGTATCTATTAGAACCTTTTCTTCAAGCGTATAAGGAGTTACTTTAATGCATTTTATCTTGATGTTATGGTCAAGAAGCCACATAACAGTAGAAGTAACTTCTTTCCTGAAACTCGCTGCAATTAAAATTATTCTTTGATCACCTTTATTTATTTCTGCTTCGCTGAAATCATCAACTCCTAAAAACTCTGAAAGAATATGTTCTGCACTTTCCAGGGAATTCAGAGTATTAAGATATTTTTGAAAAATATCCTTAACATCTGCTTTTGAAAGTCCAGAACAATAAGATACATATTTCAAAGCTTGCCAGGTAACATCCCGTCCAGAATCATCAAGTTTATTCTCAATAATAACAAGATCACCGTCTTCATCAACTGCAAGCAAATCCAGTCTCTCGTTTGTATCATCAAATCCGCTAAACTCTTTCTGGATTATCAGCAACCTTTCGCCGAGCATTTCTGTATTCTTACAAATCCATTCCTGAAGATGCTTCCTCTCCTTAAAACCAAGTTCCTGAAACGTTTTTCTTTCAAGCGATATAGCCTCATTCGTACTTCTATTTACTAGAAACATTTATCTCCCACCCTTCAAATGCATTAATTAAGTATTTTTATACCACAAAACTGCAAAAACAACTGTCTGCATCAATATTTTTCCACAAGTTTCAATGTATTTGAACCAATTGAAAACCTCCTGGACTTCATTCGCCTTCATATCCAAACTCTTTTAATCTATTTTTGCAAATTTCTCTTTCCTCAACTGTAAATAGTTCACTATACTCAGGCTTTAAAACTAAAGCTTCTACTGATAAATCAAGACGCTTATTTTCCCATAACACCTCAAATCCGTAAGTTCCTCCACTCTTAGATATTAGCTTTTGAGCTGCTTTGACTCCCCCATCTCTTGCCACTAATAAAATGAACCTTGAAGCAATATATTTAAGTTCCTTTTTTGCAGTATGATAAATATTGTTCATATCTTCAGTAAACTTAATTTCCAATACATTCATATTTGCCTCCATAATTCTATTTCGCTCTTTTTTTTAATATTCCTTTACAAATATACGGAGGATATTTAATCAAGCGACAGATGCTGCATTTTAAATTATTAACTTTCTCCTATGTATTAGTTACACTTTTTTCACACCTATTATTTAAAATCCATTATTAAAATAATATCATTTATTGTAATATTTTACAATATTATTTAAAATCTCCGATTAATAGTCAGGATTTCTTTATAACCATCAGTGCAAGGCTGTAATTGGTAACGGAATCCATCACAAATACGGAATTATATCTTCACCATTTTTATTAACTACCTTTTGAATTCTAGTATACATCCAATGCTGTCCAGAATATGGTACTTCAAACAAAAAATAAAATATTTAGCAACTTAGTCGCTTGTCTTCAATATATTCCCAACTGTATCATACATTATAGAAATTAAACCCAATTTACTTTCTTTGACAATATAAAAAAGCTACTGATATTTTTTCAGTAGCTTTTTAGTGAACTATTATTTATTAAAATCGTACATAACCTTGTTTGCTATATTCTTCTAATAATATTTCTCGAAAATTTATTAGATGTTTTCCGATTTCCTGTCTAAAAACTTCTTCTGATACCTTTATATGAGTTTCCTCATTATTATTTTCTAATTTCTTTAATGCTTTATAGTATTTAATATTTAAATTTCGTGATCTATCTTCTTCATCTCTTAATATGTAATCATTAAAATATAGTCTTTCGGCATTCTTTATTTGGTTCATTTCTTCTATTGCTTCGTTAAGTTCCAACTTATTATGTTTAATATAATATTCACATAACAACCCATAGAATAGATTATGATGTATGGGAGCAATATCGACCAGATGAAAAACATATATCTTTAAAAAAGCAATACTTTGTATATATTGCCCATTTGTCATACTACTTAAAATATTAGTCATCTTTTCTATTTCATCAGTAAAGTATAAACAATAATAAACCATTATTTTTGTTTGCCTAACGTCTTGTTCTGAAACATTAGGAAATAATACATCCCATTTTTCTATTTGCTTTGTACTCTTACTGCCAAACAGACCCATTTTATCACCTTCTCTAATAATTAAATGCTTGAATTATCAATAACTCCCTAAATATACCATAAAAACATAATTTTGTCATCACTAGTAAAATATATATTTCCTTCAACAAATTAGACTAAAATCACAATCATTCATAACTATCTTCCTCCCCTATGATTAATACAAATTTATCTAATGTTTTACCCTTAACAGTATCCCAAAATACTTTGACTTTGCATTTCATCAACTCCTTTCAAACAAAACAAAAAAAGCACCTAAACCTCTTATCTTAAAAATAAGTGTTTAAGTGCTAAAGTGTTTTGTATCAATAATGGCAATTATATGGACACGTTTATAATACTACATTTTTGTAATCTATCCTAGAATAAAGATTAAATTTTCTCAATAAAATCAATGCTTCTATCAACCATGACAAGTATTATAAGTGGATTAGATTATATAATCCATCTATCCATGTCAGCTCTGAGAGCTGATTGAGTTGACGCTTTGTAACAGCCCTACAAAAGTCAAGGTCAAAACCTATTAATGATTTCGAATACGGAAAACCTGCTTCTTTGATTCGTTTATCCATTGCTTTATCATGGCAGTACTTGATCTCGTTATTCAAAACACCCTGAAGAAAATCGAGATAACTGCACTCCTTTTGCTCTGCTGAGTGAAGGATTTTATCTATGTCATCTCTTGTATGTATCAGTACTAAGTTACCCGCAGAAGCTTTTAATTCCTGTATGTTATTCACCTACAACCCTCCTGTTCATTGCTTCCTCATAGTCTCGCAAATTTCTTATAACAGGAGTGTTACCACGGTATTTTGCCGGCAAAGCACGTATCTTATCGTCAGCTGTCTTCGGCTCTTTTTGCATACTCTCCAGATAAATGACACTGGATTTTAATTCGCTGGCTGAATAGAGTCCCCTTTCTATACAAAATTTAAGTGTTTTGAGAATCGGCTACTTATCCCAATCAATCTTCTACCCTACATTTTCTAGATCAAGTCCAAAATTTAACTTATACTGTCGGATCAACTTCTACTAACCTTCCACCGGTTGAAATAATTCCTTGAACACCCGGTATTCATCCTTATCCAGAACAACGGAAAATTCACACTCCATGCTTTTATAGTCGCCTTTCAGTTTCTTACGAAGTATTTTCTTAATCAATCTCAATAAAATATAGTTTTGTTTAGAAAGCTTAACGCTCTGCTCAAAGGTCAATTCTTCATGACTCAGTATCTCTTGTCGATCTGTAATTTCCTGCTTTAATTTACGATTAATCTCATCCATTTCCTCTAACTGGAATACCACCGTTGCTCTGGTTTTTCCGCTACATTCCCAATCCTTATGTAACTCCAGTAAGAGATATTCCATATCATGTTCTAATCCATCTGTTGTTCTATTTGTCATAATCTTTTCCTCCTGTTTGTTCTATGTTTAATTGCTTCTTTATTTGCTATTATTTCTTTATTTACTATTACTTTCTCACTGCAATATTGCCAAGTTTTCTGGACTCATCATTTCACCCAAAACTTCTATTTTATCCTCATCAAATCCATAGATTGAAATCATTTCACGATATGATTTCCATTTCACATCGACTGATAAAGTCGTATATGTCACTGTCGTACCATCCTCGTCTTCAGTGGTATTGGTAATGACTGAGGTAGTGTAGTTGCACATATTATCAAAGACTGCCCTCAATCTGCTTTTCGCGGTATCATTCATAACAGTTGCCATGTCCCCAACGCCATACTTGACCATATAAACTACTATAATGTCGTAATAATTATCTGTATTCCCACCCGATCCATCAGAGGTAATGATTCCACCATCAAAGCCAGGATGCGTATTTGCCAAATTTGAAACTTCTTGGTTAAATTCATGAACATAAGCACTTGTTACATTCATGACAGTGTCCCCTTCCTCTAGTGGAGGAAAGAATATTGCAAAGGGCGAGTTGTAAACCACAGCTATGATTAGAATTACAGGAATGCATGTAATGGAAATGAGTAGCACAAGCGACAAAAGTAACCCTCCAATATATGAAACGATATGCCTCGTTACTACGGATGCCTTCATTAACAAGAGATCCTTAAGCACCTTTCCTGCACTATCTTGGTTCTGACTTTGGTTCTGGTTCGTTTTATTCAGAAAATACTGGAGCATTCGGTTTTTTGTGTTATTCCTAAGGTTTGCTTTGCGCGGTTGATATTTAGTGGTTCTTCTTACTACCGATCCTGTTGTTTTTTCTGAAACTCTTTTAACCGTAACTCTTGTAGAATCAGTTATAGAAGCAACGACACCTTTATCGGTATTAGCTCTTTTTATTCCTAAACCTACCTTCATTGATTCTTTCGTTACTTTAAAAGAATTTTGCGGTATTACCTTTTTTCTAGCAATGTTAATTTCCCTTTTCACAACCAGACTATCTACATTGACCTGTTTGATTTTCATCTGAAGACTCTTTTTTTGTGACTGACTACGATGCAAATCCCGTCCCTTTTCAATGGTTCCACCCATCGGTCTCAAAATCACTGAAGCAATGGCAGCACTATCACGTAATTCTTCTCCACCTTCTAGCTGATTCAAAGTGTTCTTCACACCTACCATCCCTAACGTTCGAATTCCGAAAGAACTATGACTGCCTAAGCTCGTTTGTTTTTCGAACTTAGCATCATTCTTTAATAGCTGAACTCGATTATTTCTTTTTCCACGATGCAGAACCTCTCTGTCTCTTCCGGTCTTATGGGAGATATCTTGATACTTCAATCTCGTCTTATAATTACTAATGAAATCTTTTGAAAGAACAATTTTCTTTACTGATGGTCCATGACTCATATCTATTCTTCGTGGGATATTTCTATTTGTTCGTAAATGCCTCTTCCTATGAACACTCATTTCTTTCTTCCTATGTATCGTCATGGGTTTATGCTCAATCTTTTTAATCTTCACTGTCCTCACCTCCCATAATGGCACCGAGTTTCCCCGGTGCCATGAAATCTATCATTCACCATAATTATGTGAGAATTGTTCTCTGCTCATCGGCGATTTTCTCATGCATGTTGGTATTATATAGTTGATACAATTCCGTATCCTTCGCGATGGTATTATCAAATGGGATGACAACATTACCACATTTCAATAGTCCCATACCTGCCGTTGTATTCATTACAAAACGGAGCTGGGCATCGGATATTCCTATAACTTCCGCAAGCTTCACACTGTCTGTATTGGCCTGTTTTAATAGTGCAACAAACTCAGAATTGGCAAGCATTGTGGTTGCAACATAATTCTGTAATAGGTCAATTAAATTCTGGGTAATTCCGGTGCAAAGCCCTCCTTGCTTACGAACCTTCTTCCATAACTGTTGCAAATATTTTGCACTGTATTCCCGGTTCAGAAGAACATGAAACTCATCCAAATAGAGCCACGTTGCTTTTCCTTTCTTGGAATTCTCTGTAATGCGATTCTGAATATTCTCCATCATCACAAGCATGGTGACGGGGGAAAGCTCCGCTCCCAAATCCCTGATCCCATAAACAATAAGACGGTTATCAATATCCACATTGGTCTGATGATTGAAGATATTTAGTGAACCATTCACAAATAGTTCTAGTGACAGGGCAATATCTTTTGCTTCCTCCTCTGGTTGTTCTTGGAGTAGCTCATAAAAATCAGACATAACCGGAACGTATTTCTCTGAACCGTACTTGTTTGGTTTCTGCTGAGCAATATCGATGTATAGTTTTCTAACACAGCGGTCAATGATGGATTTCTGCCTTGAATTTAATGAGTCACCCATGCATTGCTCACATAGCCCGAGCATGAATTCACCCTTTTCCCGGATTAGTCCTTTGGAATCGTTTGCATCCAGACTCCATACATCCATCTCCAGAGGATTGATATAATTATCCGTATAGGTTGACATATTGACCACTGCCCCATGGAAGGTATGGGCAATATCAAAGTACTCGTTCATCGGATCCACGACTATCACATCATCCTTCGTATTCAGGAACACATTACCCATCTCCTGCTTTGCAAAGAAAGACTTCCCTGAACCAGGTACCCCAAAGATAAATCCATTTCCATTAATCAGCTTCTTCCGGTTTCCTACATTAATGTTCTTGGATACCTGATTCATCCCATAATAGTTACCACCGATATCATTTAGTTCCTGCACGTTAAAAGGCATCAAGACTGCAAGGCTCTGGGTAATCATGGTTCTCATAGTTTCAACCTGCCTTACGCCAATTGGCAATGCAGTATTTAAGGCCTCTCTCTGTTTCAGATAATGAACGTCAATGGTACAACTGTTGCGTTTTCCAATCGTTTCTACTGTCTCACAGATACTCTCCAGCTCTGCTTTCGAATCTGCCATCAAGATTATAGTCACTGCCACATAGAACAGGCACTGATCATTCTCTCGTACATCATCCATGATTCCCTCAATTTCTTTTTTCTCCGTTCGCTTGGTGTAGGAGATTTCTGAAGCAAAATCATTGTTCTTATTTCGCACCCTCTGCTGCTTAATAATGTCACTCTCAATTCCCAAATACTTTTTCTGAAGGGTTTTAGTTGTTAAATCTTTCGGAATTGGTACTGCATCAATACTAACAATACTATGAACCGGAAGACTTGTGATCTCATTCAGAAAGCGGTCTGACAGACTCGATGGATACTTCTTGATAAATAAAGCCCTGCAGTACTTTGATTCATCTTCAAAGTGCTCAGGGCAATACTTAACCATTCCATTACAGAGATCATTCTTAAAATCTGATCCCATTCTTTTGTATTCCTTCAAATCAAAGTTTACCTGACCTTCTTTTCCAAGATGATAATAATCAGATAGAACTTTCAACCTCTCATTTCCACTAAGTGGTCCAATCTTGGAACCAAGCTCATTGAAGGTTTTATGAAGGGTTGCTTCCAATGTGGCGAATTGGGCTTTTGCTTCTTCAAAGTTCTTACGCTCAATTGTTATTGTGAGATACCTTTCCTGCTCAATCCCCTGCCTTCCTTCCTGTATCTTATCTTCGATAATATCATTATAGATTTTACGAAAATGATCAAACCCATCCTTCTGGTCCTGTAACAGCACCAGTTTTCTAAGTGCTGCCATATCCTTATTCTTATTATTAATCGTTATCTTAAAATTGAAATCTAATGAATTCAGGAACTTGCAGTACTGCTCAAAAATCCCCATCTGCTCATCCTCATTCGTTGTTGTGTAATTGATATCCTCAAACCGATAACATTTGGAATATCTGTTTTTTGCCACCTCAAAGATTCCATTCTCTGCTACTGCCATGATTTCAATCGTTTCCTGTATGGATTTCGGAGTTTTATAAAGCGGTTCACTGGCTTTCTTAAGCTCCTTGAATTCATCTGTAAATAATCCCATCTTTAACCTCGCTTTCTACCTCCTGGCAATATTGTGGTCCATGCTGCTCTCCTCAAATCCTTTTTCGTACTTTGCTTCAAACGGTTTTCCTTTTCTCGGAGATAATTCTTAACTTCGGTTTCACCTTCTGTAGAAATATAAGTCAATGCACGATTAAAAAACAGCATCTGTATTTTCCGTTTCATTACTTCTTTGAAACTCATTCCGTTATAGGTGTAAAATCCACCAAGTGCAATCGGAGCTACCACAGGGATTGCAACATATGCACTTGCCGTAAGTCCGATATATTGATATAACAACAGAACCAATCCACCTCCGATTCCCACAGATACAATAGAGTAAATCAATTGCTTTGCGGTTAATCCAAACACAACGGATTCTTTGTACTGTTCAATATCCCTTGATATTTCAATTACCATTTTGTTCTCCTTTCTATCGAAAATTCTGCTTAACTTCCACTTCTTCATCCATTTTAAGAGATTGCTCATACCTTGCAACTCCTTCTGGACATAGCTCCTGTAACTTTTTGGTATTAAAGATGTAGTAGGGATACTCCTTATATCCACTTTTTCTCGTAAATCCTGTGTACTCTCCAATCCCATTATCGGTAATAAACTTTTCCAGTCCTGGTATATCCCCGGTATCCAGATATCCACAGTAATCAATGGTACTTCCTCCAAGATTAACGGTGACATCCCCAAATGGTTCTTCAAATTCTCCTCCCACCGATGTCAGACCGATGTAAATGCTACCATTTTCTCTATAAGTACTGATTTCAAGCTTAACCTCTTCAATATTGCTCTTGCTTGTTTTTAACTCCACCGTCTTCATATGACTCCTTTCCATGGGACAATGAATCCTATTCTTTTCAGGTTGATATCCTAAACTTTATAGCCCTAGTGCCTTGCTCGTCAGACTCTGAGCTCCCTTAACACTTCCTACGGTCAGCGCAATGGTAAATGTCATTTCACACAGATAAATTAATGTCTGTGCCCACTGTGCATAATTTCCAGTAAATGCAGGAAGTCCGGCATTAATAAATGCATTGCACACCATAATGGCCAATACTATTGTTACTGCCTCAAAAACAACGGATACCAAATAACGCGAGTAACTGAGGGCGGTATGGCTAACACTACGGTTTCCTGCGATGGTCGAATAGGCAATCGCACCCATCGGTACAATAATCAAAATCTTTAGAAATCGAAAGTACACTGTGTATATCAAAAAGAACCCACAGATAATAATTATTATGGATAATAGAGCCGCCAGAATCAGCATGATAAGGCTCTCACCAAAACCAAGATTCCTAATGATATCTGCCTGCGTACTGTCAATGCTTAATTCCGTGTATCCGTCTGCTGATATTAATCCAACCAAATTACCAACGGATAAAAATAAGGCTTTCATGATTGTCACGTTGTTTGATACGAGCCATTCTGCAAGTCCAAGTCGCATCAGCATCCGAAGTATAACTTCGAAACGCATTTCCTCCCTGATATCCATGCTCTCAGAACAAAAACCAATAACAAAGAAAAGCACTACCAAAGATGATCCAACAGCAACGAATATTGGCTCAAGATTCAGTATTACCCCCCATGGTCCACCCCCTTTAAAATCCACTGGTGATTGTCCTAACAGTGAAAATACCAAGGATACTTGACTATTCCAAAATCCAAATACGACCTCAAGAAGTGTCAGTATCTTATCCCCTAATTTAAAGAAATCCAATCTATTTCACCTCTTTCCTTTCATGCAGTGATTTGGTCCGCAAATATTCCGCTTCACTGCTGGTTTTCATTCTCATGGTTCTTAGAATCCAAGGAATGTTAAAACAGCCGAAATACCTGCCATCATAACTCCAGCTACAATACCTTTTAGGGCAGAGTTCATGGTGGAGGAATCCTGCTGTTGATATGCCTGAGCAAACTCCATGACATTCTTAGCCAAGATAATAACACCAACGGCACCAATTACTGCAATCACTAATGTCTTTAAGTTGTCGAGAGGCTGGGTTACTGCACTTGTTCCGGAAGAAGCATATACGGTGGTCGTCATCAGACTGCATGCCATCATAGCTCCTGTTACTCCTGCTACTAAGTTCTTCCTCACTTTTTCTAAAAATCCTTGCTTCTGAGTGCGCTCTTCTTTCATTGCTTTCTTTTCTACATAATTTCTCATATTCTTAATCTCCTCGTAATAGTGGTTAGTGTAAAGTTTTTACACTAATTTTTTTAATAAAAGTCTTTATTTTCAAGGGTTACAGAGCTTTTTAAAACAAAAAAACAATGACCCCCCATTTTCGTGTATAATTTAAGTTACCACACAAAAA
>Ga0209511_1000288_pt1 | contig 54149 bp, 46 predicted proteins | sample SSSSmetaG_FD_184141 | JGI IMG/M metagenome (GOLD analysis project Ga0209511, IMG submission 184141) | Glacier valley bacterial and archeal communities from Borup Fiord, Nunavut, Canada, to study Microbial Dark Matter (Phase II) - ​SSSS... | ecosystem: Environmental > Aquatic > Freshwater > Ice >... | reverse complement strand
GGTTCAGCCCGGCGCCGACGATGACTCCGGAATGGGCTGCGCCGCCCGCTCCGACCGACTCAGCGAGCACCCCGCAGACCTTATGTCGATCGATCAGCACGTCGTTGGGCCACTTCAGCGTGACCGCCGCATCGGCGGCATGGACTGCCACGAGGGATGCCACGGCGCGGCGCATCGCGAGGCCCGCCAGCAGCGGCAGCCATCCGAGGCCGCGCGAGACCGCGCCTTCCGTGCCCTGCACTTTCTCGGCAGACAGGAAGACGGACACCGCGAGTGAGGTACCCGCCGGCGCCGTCCACTCTCGGCCGAGACGCCCCTTTCCCGCGGTCTGATTCATCGTCGCGACTGCCGTGAAGTGCGGCGCATTTCCGGCCTCGACCCGGCCGCGAAGCGCCGCATTAGTGGACGGTGCCTGCTCGAGTACGACCAGCGACGACACCTCTGCGATGCTGCGGGGAAGGTGCATTCCCACAGGCTATGCGCCTCGATCTGTGTGGTTCCGCCAATGACTCGCGGTGAGCGGCTGTGGGTAAGGTGAGCGCGTGAGCCCAGAACCCGCAATGTCCGACCTGTCGACCACCGCCGGCCGCATCGCGGACCTCAAGGTGCGCTATCACGCAGCCGTGACCGCCAGCGGCGAGGCCGCCATCGAGAAGCAGCACTCGAAGGGCAAGAAGACCGCGCGCGAGCGCATCGAGGTGCTGCTCGACCACGGATCGTTCGTCGAACTCGACGAGTTCGTGCGCCATCGAACCCACGCGTTCGGGATGGATGCGAAGCGCCCGTACGGCGACGCTGTCGTCACGGGGCTCGGCACCATCCACGGTCGGCAGGTCGCCGTCTACTCCCAGGACTTCACCATCTTCGGAGGCTCGCTCGGCGAGGTCGCCGGGGAGAAGATCATCAAGGTAATGGACCACGCGCTCAAGACGGGCGTGCCGATCATCGGAATGCTCGACTCCGGTGGCGCCCGCATCCAGGAGGGCGTCGTCGCGCTCGGCAAGTACGGTGAGATCTTCCGGCGCAACACGCAGGCATCCGGTGTCATCCCGCAGATCTCGATCATCATGGGCCCGGCGGCAGGGGGTGCGGTGTACTCTCCGGCCCTGACCGATTTCGTGATCATGGTCGACAAGACCAGCCAGATGTTCGTCACCGGACCTGACGTGATCAAGACCGTCACCGGCGAAGACGTCGGCATGGAAGAGCTCGGCGGCGGCCTGACCCACAACAAGATCTCCGGGGTGTCGCATTATCTGGCCAGCGACGAGGATGACGCGCTCGACTACGCGCGCGCCTTGATCGGCTACCTGCCCGACAACAACCTCGCAGAACCGCAGGTGTACGCGAGCGAGATCGAGTTGGAGATCACCGACGAGGACCGCAAGCTCAACTCGATCGTTCCCGATAGCCCCAATCAGCCGTACGACGTGACCGTGATCATCAAGCACATCGTCGACAACGGTGACTTTCTCGAGACCCAACCGCTGTTCGCTCCCAACATCGTGGTCGGATTCGGTCGGGTCGAGGGTCGCACCGTCGGCATCATCGCCAATCAGCCGCAGGCGATGGCGGGCACGCTCAACATCGAGGCCGGCGAGAAGGCCGCCCGGTTCGTGCGGTTCTGCGACGCGTTCAACATCCCGATTCTGACCCTCGTCGACGTGCCCGGCTATCTACCGGGCACCGACCAGGAGTGGACCGGGGTGATCCGGCGAGGGGCCAAACTGCTCTACGCCTACGCGGAGGCAACCGTGCCCCTCGTGACGGTGATCACGCGCAAGGCCTACGGCGGCGCGTACATCGTCATGGGCTCGAAGCAGCTCGGAGCCGACCTCAACTACGCGTGGCCGACGGCGGAGATCGCGGTAATGGGCGGGCAGGGGGCCGTCAACATCCTCTACCGCAATGAGATCCGCGAAGCCGAAGCAGCCGGTGAGGATGTCGCTGCGGTGCGCACCCGCCTCGCCAACGAGTACACCTACAACGTCGCATCCCCGTTCCTGGCGGCCGAACGCGGTGAGCTGGATGGCATAATCGAGCCGGCGGCGACCCGTGTTGCGGTGATCAAGGCGCTGCGGGCGCTTCGCACCAAACGCGCGAGCCTGCCGCCCAAGAAGCACGGGAACATCCCGCTATGAGTGCGTCCGGGGGTGCTGTTGCCGGGGGCGAGGTGGATGCCGGACTCCACGAGCACGACGACCGAGCCGTCATCTCACCGAGCATCGCTGCCGTCGTCCCCGTCCCCGTAGCAGCCGCCGCCCTGGTCGTCGTCGAGACTGCCCTCGAGACAGCCGCCCAGGGGGCAACGGAGTCGGCCGTCTCACCTTGGCAGCGCTCGCAGCGCGGCCTGCGCAATACGCTCACGCCCGGTGCCGGGCGGTGGCGGTAGCGAAACCCGAATGTGGCGTCAGATGGCTTGCTATGCGCTAGTTTGAAGTGTCTTCGGGTGGCCGCCCTGTCTCGCGCCCCGCTTCATCCGAGCATCTCGCCTCGCACCCGAGTAGCCCCTGCACTGGATCGCCCCCGCATTGGATTGGACTAACGCATGATCACCCACCGCTCCACACCGTCGGGCCTCGCAGCGGCAGCTCTCATCGTCGGGGTCTCGACCGCGCTGTTCTGGGCACCGTCCGCTCAGGCCGCCTCGAGTACCTGCGGAGCGGGAGGGACCTTGCTGGCGGGCGGCATCTGTGAGCAGACGTTCACAAGTGTCGGTACCGTCGTGTTCACGCCCGCGTCAGGCGTCACCCAACTCGAGGCGCTGCTGGTCGGCGGCGGCGGCGGCAGCTCTGACGGCTATGCAGGTGGCGGCGGGGACGTGAAGGTCGTTGGATTCGCGGACTTCGGCACCGCTTTCAGTCTCGTCGTCGGCGGTTCTGCCCAGGCTTCCTCGGTCACACAGGGGTCCGCCCCGACCACGCAGGCGTTGCCCGGGGGTGATGGATTCTTCGCCCCCGGTGTTAGCGGCAATGGCAATGGGGGGGGCACGGGTGTCCAAGGCGGCGGGGGCGGGGGCGCCGGCGCCTCGCCGGTCGACGGCAATGCGGGCGGAGCAGGTGCCACAGTGTCAGTGGTCGCGCTGGCCGGCTCGCTGTTCGCCACCGATGCCGGATGCTACGGCGGCGGCGGCGCTTACGGTTCCCATGACTCCATCGTCGGCGTTGCTACGTGCGGTGGTGGCTACCTCGTCGACGATCCGGCGGCCGCAGCAGCAACTGAAGTCCTCCCCGTTCCCAATAGCGGCGGCGGCGCGGGAGGCTCGCTCGATGAGGTCACTACCGCGTTCCGAACCGGGGCTGCTGGACTCGTGGTCGTGCGATGGAAGCCCTCGGGCCTGCCCAACACCGGGACGGTAATCAACCCAGCGGAAGTAACGCTTGCGGGCGGTGTGCTTGCCACCGGCCTCGGCCTTCTCGGCTTCTCGCTGTACCGACGCCGCGGCGTCCGCGCCTCGAAATAGCCCCGGGCTAATCGTCTGAAAACTGTTCCGCCAGCAGAGAGCGCATCGGCTTTCCGACTCTGTTGCGAGGCACAGCAGTAACGCGCGCAATCACATTCGGCGCCGACGGCCCGAACTGTTCGCGCACTAGGGCGGTGAACGTTCCGACATCAAAGGCATCGTCGCAGACGATCGCCAGGCCGATCTGATCCAATCCGCTGCCGTCGTGCGCTGCAAATGCGCACGCGTCTACGACTCCCGACTGGGCAAGGGCGAACAGGTCGAGCCGGACTGCATCGACCTTGATACCCCCGGCGTTCAGCAGGTCGGTATCCCGCCCCTGCACAGTGAGCCTCCCGTCGTAGGTCACGGCCCCGATATCCCCCGGGTAGAACCAGCCCTGCTGAAAGCTCTCGCTCGCCGCCGGATGATCGTTCAGATACCCCGTTGCCATCAGGTGGCGCCGATACCGTATCCGCCCCGTCTGGCCGCTCGGGAGTTCGTTGTCATCGCCGTCGACGACCTGCACCTCCGAACCGCTCGTCAGGTGGCCCGCATCGAATGGGTCGGGGTAACCTCCATACCGACCGGCAACCATCCCCGCCTCGGTCGAACCGTAGATATTCACCAGCTCGCTCCCCATCCGAGCCAGCACGCGATCGGCGAGCCGCGGTGGCAGGATGCCGCCAGCGACGGCAATCGTCCGCAGCGAATCAAGGGCGGCACCCTCGGCTTCGACTTGCTCGATGAGCGTGCCGATCTGCGCGGGTGAGGCCATCACCCACACCACCGCTTTCGACACCAGCATCTGCACTATCTCGTGGGGAGTACCCGGCACCAGCAGTGGCAAGCGCCTCTTGACCCGAGCCCGTTGCGCGAGAAAACCACTACTCGTACTGGAATCGAACAGCGACATGAACGGTTCGCCCTGCATCCAGGTGGAATGAGCCGATTCCGAACGGAATTCGACCATCTCCACGCTGAAACCGACGGCCCTCGGCCGACCGGTGGTACCGCTCGAGAACAGCACTCGACACAGGCTCTGAGCGGATTCGTAAGATCGCGCGTTGAGGTCGGTGTGATTCTTATCCACTCGTCGAAGAAACGCCGAGTCGACGTGGTACCGTCGCGCGGCCCCGTGCGAAGGCCCCTCATGAGAGGAAAATACCCAATCGACCGGAAATTCCTCCTCTTCGGCCAACCTGCGCGGGAGGATGAGCCCCACGCCCGCTTCGTGAAAAACCGCTTCCGAAAAGAGGATGCCAAGGGATTCGGGAAGGTCCAGTGCCACCCGATCGCCCGGTTTCATGCCCATCCGACGCAGCTCGGCGGCGATTTTCTTCACTTGGGTCAAAACATCCCGATACGAGATTTGCTGGTCGACGGTCTCGAGAAACACCCCGAGGGGATCGATTGCAGCAGCGCTCTCCAGGTGGAGGAACGGGTTGAGCACGGCGGGCGACTGCACCTCAGAAGGGTATCGGCGAGCAAGCGCTATCGAGTGTCGTCTGGCCGCTGTCGCCGTGGCTCGCTACTCGCGCACGAGTGTGCCGACCGCCTCCAGGTGGTGCGTGTTCGGAAACAGATCGAACGCGCGCAGGGCTGCCAGGCGGTAGCCGTGACCGGCGAAATAGCCGACATCCCGCGCAAAGGCGATCGGGTCGCACGCCACGTACACCGCTTGAGCGGGCGCGATCTCGGCCAGCAAATCCACCACCGCCCGCCCGGCACCCGACCGCGGGGGGTCGAGGATGACGGTGCCCCGGGTCAGGCGCTCGCGGTGGGCCGCGGACGAAGTGGCGGCGAGGTTCTCGAGCCAGGACTGCACCTGGCCGTGCTCGGCCCGCGCGTTCGGAAGGTCGGCGAGGTTCGTGGCGGCATGGCCTGAGGCCGCGGCATCCCCTTCGACGGTGGTGATGTGCACGTGTGCATCGAGCCGGTCCGCGACCGAGGCAGCGAAGAGGCCGACGCCGCCGTAGAGATCGAGATTGGCGGCAATCGGATCGAAGCGGACGGCATCGATCGCCGATGCGACGGCGGAACTCAACGCCCCAGCGGCGCCGCGGTGTACCTGCCAAAAACCGGTGTCGTTCAGCGTGAAGTGCCGGTCGCCGACCTGCTCCGTGAGGGTGTCGGCCGGTGAACCCGGCCGAAGCACCCGCACTTGGCCGCTCGAGGAGACCACCAGGTCCACTCGGCGGCCCTCCGACTTCGAAGTCGGCTGACGGCCCAGGGATGCCGCTGCCAACTGCACCTTCCGGGTCGCCAGCGGCAGATCGGGTACGACGATCACCCGGTGGGACCGAGCCGCGAACGGGCCAACGCGCCCGTCGGCGTCGACGTGCAAGCCGACTCGGGTGCGCCATCCCAGTCCGTCGACGTGTTCGTCAGCCAGCGGCTCGACTAGGGCGTCGAGCGTGAGTCCCGCCATCCGCTCCAGGGCCTCGGCCAGAACCTGACGCTTCAGTTCGCGCTGATGGACCAGCTGGATGTGGCCGAACTCGGCCCCGCCCACCCGGTCCACCGGGTCGTGCGAGAGCGACGCCGACTCCCAGACGTGCGCTTGCCGAAAGCCACTCGGCGCGAGCACGCTCATCGTGTCGGCGCGCCAAAAGCTCGGCTTAGCGTCCTCCGTCACCCGGGCCAGTACCCGCTCGCCGGGAATCGCATCGGAGACGAAGACGACTCGGTTGTCGTAACGAGCCACCGTCACTCCGCCGTGCGCGATCTTGGTAACGTCGAGTTCGATCGATCGTCCCAGCCACTCGCCCATTGCTCGAGCTTAGGCACTGCCCGACTCCGGGTATCGCGCCGCCTCGGGCCGCGTGCGCCCAGCCCGTCGAGGAATGCCGTTGCCCATCTCGCTCTACCTCGCATCCACCTCGCCCGCACGCCTGACCATCCTGCGGGCCGCGGGGGTCGAGCCCATCGTCGTGCCGTCGGGGGTGGATGAGCATGCGGTGGCAGCAGCGGCGGAGCGCGCAGGCCAGCTCCTCGACGGGTCAACCCTCGTGATGCTGCTGGCCCGCGCGAAGGCGGAGGCCGTCGGAGGGTCGGACCCGGCAGGGCTGGGCGGGGCGACATTGGGCGCGGAGACACTGAGCGCGGAGACACTGGGCAGCGGGGACTCGGGTATCGACGGGCTCATCCTCGGCGTCGATTCCGCGTTCGAGTTCGACGGGCGGTTGTACGGCAAACCTCACCGGCCCGAGATCGCGCGACAACGATGGATCGCTCAGAGCGGGCGCAGCGGCATCCTGCATTCCGGTCACTGGTTGATCGATCATCGGGGCGGGTCGCCACGGGCGGCGGTAGGCGGCGTCTCCAGTGCGTCGGTCACCTTTGCCGACGTGTCAGCCGAAGAGATCGACGCCTACATCGCCACCGGTGAACCATTGGAGGTGGCCGGTGCCTTCACGATCGACAGCCTCGGCGCCGCCTTCGTCTCCCGCATCGAGGGAGATCCGCACACCGTCGTCGGGGTTTCGGTGTCCCTGGTGCGGATGCTGGCGGGCCAATTCGGGGTCGCGTGGCCGGATGTCTGGAATCGTCGGGCACTGTAGGCATCCACAGCGGCCGGGCATGTTTCTTGTCCGCCCGGGCCAAAGTCGTGCCGCGGCATCCCCCTAGGCTGGGGGCTTATGGCTGCCATCACGAAGGTTCTGATCGCGAATCGGGGCGAGATCGCCGTACGCGTGATCCGAGCCGCCAAAGACGCCGGGATCACCTCGGTGGCCGTGTATGCGGATCAGGACCGGGATGCCCGGCACGTGAAGCTCGCCGACGAGGCGTATGCCCTCAACGGTACGACGAGCGCCGAAACCTACCTCGTGATCGACAAGCTGCTCTCGGTCGCGCGTCGATCGGGCGCTGACGCCGTGCACCCCGGTTACGGTTTCCTGGCTGAGAACGCGCAGTTTGCGCGGGCGGTCGTTGACGCCGGGCTCATCTGGATCGGCCCATCGCCCGAAGCCATCGAACAACTCGGCGACAAGGTCTCGGCCCGCCACATCGCCGAACGTGTCGGTGCGCCCCTTGCCCCCGGCACACTCAACCCGGTTTGCGGCGCAGCGGAGGTGCTTGCGTTCGTCGACGAGCACGGCCTGCCGGTGGCGATCAAGGCGGCCTTCGGGGGTGGTGGCCGGGGCCTGAAGGTCGCGCGCACCCGGGAGGAGATTCCCGAACTCTTCGAGTCGGCCACCCGGGAGGCGGTTGCCGCCTTCGGGCGGGGCGAGTGCTTCGTCGAGAAGTACCTCGACCGGCCCCGGCACGTCGAGACCCAGTGCCTGGCCGACTCGCACGGCACCGTTGTCGTCATCTCCACTCGCGACTGCTCGCTGCAACGCCGCCACCAGAAACTGGTGGAAGAGGCCCCTGCCCCGTTCCTCACGGACGCGCAGAAGGCGCTGCTGTACGAGTCGTCCAAGGCGATCTTGCGCGAGGTGGGTTACGTGGGCGCTGGCACGTGCGAGTTCCTCGTGGCGCAGGACGGTACCGTCTCGTTCCTGGAAGTCAACACGCGGCTGCAGGTGGAGCATCCGGTCTCGGAGGAAGTCACCTCGATCGATCTCGTGCGTGAACAGTTCCGCATCGCCGAGGGCGAGGCGATCGGCTACGGCGACCCGATGCCGGTCGGCCACTCCTTCGAGTTCCGCATCAACGGGGAAGATCCCGGCCGAGGCTTCCTGCCCTCCCCCGGGCCGGTCAGCGTGCTGCGGATGCCGGGGGGGCCGGGGGTGCGGGTAGACAGCGGCGTGACCACGGGGGATGTCATCAGCGGCGCGTTCGACTCGCTGCTGGCCAAGCTCATCGTGACGGGCACCTCGCGGGCGGACGCTCTTCAGCGCGCGCGCCGCGCCCTCGACGAGTTCGAAGTGGCGGGCCTGCCCACCGTGCTCCCGTTCCATCGACGCATCGTGCGCGACCCGGCCTTCACCGACGAGCCGTTCCGCATCTACACGCGGTGGATCGAAACGGAGTTCGTCAACGACATCGAGCCGTGGAGCGGTTCGCTGCCCGAACCCACCCCCGCTGGGGCGCGCAACACCGTCGTGGTCGAAGTGGAGGGCCGGCGGCTCGAGGTATCCGTGCCGGCCCGGTTTGCCACGGGCGCGGGCACCGCGGCCCTGGCGGCACCGCCGAAACGGCGCGCCGCGTCATCCGTCAACACGGTCACCGGCGACACCGTCACCTCGCCGATGCAAGCAACCGTCGTGAAGGTCGCCGTGGCGGAGGGGGACGCCGTCGTCAAGGGCGACCTGATCCTGGTGCTCGAGGCGATGAAGATGGAGCAGCCGCTCGTCGCACACAAAGACGGCACGGTCACGGGTCTGACAGCGACCGTTGGGGCGACGGTGGCCTCCGGGCACGTGCTGCTGTCCATCGCGAGCTGAGTGGTTTCAGCCGGGCCGCGCGGAGTTCCCCGCCGGATCGGGCCATCCCCTCATCGCGAAGGGGACCCCCGTCCCCCATCGAACGGGCGCACACGCATCCCATTCCTCTGGTTTGACCTGCTTCTGCGCCCGCTCGATGCGAAGTTGCGCGTCGTGCGGGCGATCGAGATGACGGGTTGCCGCTAGCCGCGGGACGCCGTTCACCAACCGCACGGTGCTGGCGCCCCGCGGCCGCGAAAGCGAGCGCGGTGACACGTGCTCCCGAAAATGCGCCCTCCGTGCTGACACTGTGTCGCATTTCGCGACGATTCCGTGAGGTCAGTTGACGATGTGCATCGCGCGGGCGGCATCCGTGATGCTGCTCGTCAGGGAGGGGTAGACCGAGAACGCGCGGGCGAGCTGGTCCACGGTGAGGCGGTGCTCGATAGCGATGGCCACCGACAGGATCAGCTCCGACGCGTGGGGAGCAACGATCACGCCTCCGATGACGGTGCCCGAACGGGTGCTGGCGAAGAGTTTCACGAACCCCTCTTTGATGCCCATCATCTTTGCGCGCGGGTTGGATGCGAGCGGCAGCTTGTAGATGTTGCCGGGCGTCACGCCGTCTTCGATCTGCTTCTGCGACCAGCCGACCGTGGCGATCTCGGGCTGGGTGAAGATGTTCGAGGTGATGTTGCGCAACTCAGTGGGATTGACGGCATCCCCCATCGCATGGAACACCGCCGTGCGGCCCTGCATCGACGCGACGGAGGCGAGTGGCAGGAAGTCCGAGCAGTCCCCGGCCGCGTAGATGGATGGCATCGACGTGCGCGCCACCCGGTTCACCCGGATGTGACCCGAGTCCGTCAGCTGCACGCCCGCCTCCTCGAGCCCGATGTTCTCGGTGTTGGGAAGCGATCCCACCGCGAGCAGGCAGTGGCTGCCGGTGACGGTTCGGCCATCGGAGAGGGTCACCAATACGCCATCGTCGATGCGCACGACGGATTCGGCTCGGGAGCGGGAGAGCACGGTCATCCCGTTACGCGTGAACACGTCTTCGATGACTCGTGCGGCATCGGCATCCTCCCCCGGAAGCACCCGCTCGCGCGAGGAGATGAGCGTCACCTTCGAGCCGAGCGCCGTGTAGGCCGATGCGAATTCGGCCCCGGTGACGCCCGACCCCACCACGATCAGATGCTCCGGGGTCTCGTCCAGGGTGTAGAGCTGCGTCCAGGTGAGGATGCGTTCGCCATCGGGCCGCGCGGTCGCGAGAATCCGCGGGCGGGCGCCGACCGAGATCACGAGGGTATCGGCATCCACCTCGTCGAAGTCGGTGCGACCCGTGCCGCGGCCGTTCGCGACCACCAGACGCTGCGGCCCGTCGAGGCGACCCTCGCCCTGAATGATGCGAACCCCCGACTTGATCAGCTGCGACTTCATGTCCTCGGACTGCTGGCGGGCGAGGCGCATCAGCCGGGCGTTCACCGCGGCGAGGTTGACTGTCACCTCGGGACGCACCGATCGACCCGCATCCGACCGCGTGAAGAACTGCACGCCGAGGTCAGCCGCGCCGCCGATCGCGTTGCTCGCCTCGGCCGTGGCGATGAGGGTCTTCGAGGGGACCACATCGGTGAGCACCGCCGAACCCCCCACACCCTCACGTTCCACGAGCGTGACATCGGCCCCGAGCTGCGCGCCGGCAAGCGCCGCCTCGTACCCGCCCGGGCCCCCGCCGAGGATGGCGATGCGGTGCTTGCGCTCGAATTCGTTGGCCATTGCACGATTCTCCCCTAAATATCCGGCCGTCACCGCTGATGTCCGATCGCACGCCGACTACCTAGAGTGGGGGGATGTCTCTCGCCAACGACGCTCCCAATGCACTCGACGACCCGGCCGCCGACCCCTTCGAGATCGCGCGGATCGCCGCCGACGAGATACGGGAGGCCACCTCGGTCGATCGCCACGACATCGCCCTCACCCTCGGTAGCGGCTGGGCTAGAGCCGCCGACCTCATGGGCGAGACGACGGCCACGATCCCGGCCGCCGAGATCACCGGGTTCGGCGCACCGGCCCTGGCGGGACATGTCGGCACCCTTCGATCCGTACTACTGCCGAGCGGCAAGCGTGCCCTCGTGATCGGCGCGCGCACGCACTACTACGAGGGTCACGGCGTGCGCCGGGTGGTGCACTCGGTGCGTGCGGCCGCGGCGGCGGGTGCATCTGTCATGATCCTCACCAACGGGGCGGGCGGCATCCGTGAGACCTGGACCCCTGGCACGCCCGTGCTCATCAGCGACCACATCAACCTCACGGCCGATTCGCCGCTGGAGGGTGCCACCTTCATCGACCTCACGGACCTATACAGCGTGCGTCTTCGTGAGCTGGCCAGAACGGTGGATGCTTCGCTCGACGAAGGCGTGTACTGCCAGTTCCGCGGGCCGCACTACGAGACGCCAGCCGAGGTGCAGATGGCCAAGGCGATCGGCGGACACATCGTGGGGATGTCGACCGCCCTGGAGGCGATTGCCGCGCGCGAGGCGGGTATGGAGATTCTCGGGATGTCGCTGATCACCAACCTGGCCGCGGGTATCCAGAAGACACCTCTTTCCCACGCGGAAGTGCTGGAAGCCGGCCGGGATGCCGAAGCCCGGATCGGTGATCTGCTTGCGCGCGTCGTGGTGACGTTGTGACGACGACCTCGGGCGGGGCCGACCTCGAAGGGGCGGGTAGTCCCGCCGAGTCCGACGGTGGTGGCGCAGCAAGCTCTGTCGGTACTGGTGCCCCCGGTGGTGGAGATGCGGTCGAGCTTCTCGCCCAAGCGAAAGCGTGGCGTGACCAGGATCCCGATCCCGAGACCGGGGCCGAGATGGAGGCACTGATCCTTGCGGCCGAGGGCGGGCGGGGTTCTGAACTCGCCGAGAGGTTCTCGGCTCGACTCGCGTTCGGTACGGCCGGGTTGCGCGGCGCGCTCGGTGCCGGACCGAATCGCATGAATCGGGTTCTGGTGGCCCAAGCGGCGGCCGGGCTCGCCGCTTACTTGCTGGCTCGGCAAGACCATCCCAGCGTTGTGATCGGCTGCGACGCGCGCCGGAACTCAGCCGTTTTCGCTCGGGATACCGCAACGGTCATGGCGGGAGCGGGGGTGACCGTGACCCTGCTGCCACGGGCCCTGCCGACCCCGGTGCTCGCGTTCGCCGTGCGACACCTCGACTCGAGCGCGGGCGTCATGGTGACGGCCAGCCACAACCCCGCCGCCGACAACGGTTACAAGGTCTACCTCGGAGGCCTCGACCACGGGTCGCAGATCGTGCCGCCGGAGGATGCCGAGATCGCCGCGCAGATCGATCGGGTCGCGGTCGGGTCGATCACCGACCTTCCCCGGTCGGATGTTTTCGAGATCGGGGACGAGTCGATTCTCGATGAGTACGTGCGCCAGACCGCCGCGTTGGCATCCGTGGCCGCGCCGGTTTCGATTGTGTACTCGGCCCTGCACGGCGTGGGTTGGGAAACCGCGCGCCGGGTGTTCTCTGCAGCCGGATTCGGCGAGCCGACGGTCGTTTCCGAGCAGATCGAACCAGATCCGGCGTTCCCGACCGCACCGTTCCCCAACCCGGAGGAACCCGGCACGATGGACCTCGCCCTCGCCCTGGCCGAGTCCATCGGGGCCGACCTCGCGATCGTGAACGATCCGGATGCCGACCGCCTGGCGGTGGGCATGCCGACCCGCGACGGCTCGTGGCGACGGCTGAGCGGCAACGAGGTGGGATTCCTGCTGGGCTGGCGGGCAGCGGCGCGGTCCGAGCCGGACGGGGTGATGGCGGCGTCCATCGTGTCGTCGCCCGCGCTCGCTCGGGTAGCTCTCCACCACGATCTCGAATACGTCGACACCCTCACCGGGTTCAAATGGATCTCCCGTGTGCCGAACCTCGTCTATGGATATGAGGAGGCGCTGGGGTATCTGGTCGACCCGACGATCGTGCACGACAAAGACGGCATTTCCGCGGCCGTGGAGTTTCTCTCGCTTGCCTCCGACCTGAAGGCCCAGGGTCTCGGTTTGGACGACCATCTCGATGCGTTCGCCGAGCGGTTCGGTGCCTTTGCGTCAGGGCAGATCTCCGTGCGGGTCACGGATGTGGGGTTGATCACCGAGACGATGTCGCGGCTCCGGGTTTCGCCGCCGGCCGCGGTGGGGTCACACGCGGTGCATCGGATCGACGATTTCGCCGATGGGTTCGAGGGGTTCGGCCCCTCCGACATCCTTCGGGTATGGCTGGTCGACGGGTCGCGGGTGATCATCCGCCCGAGCGGAACCGAGCCGAAGCTCAAGGTTTACATCGACGCGTCGAACTCTACGGGGACCGCGGGGCAGCGGCGGGCTGCTGCTGCATCCACGGTCGCCGACCTCGACCGCGGCATGCGAGAGCTGCTGCGCGTCTAGGTGGGGCGGGCGTGGCCGGGCGTGGCCCGCTCGTCGGACCCCGCGGTTGTTCATAACTCCTGCAGCGCGCCCGCGCGCCGGGCGGAAACCCCGCAGCTCGGCGGGCCGCGGCGGCGCGACATCGCGGCCAGCAGGAGTTATCAACACAGAATGGATGCCATCGCCGCGGCGCGCCGAGACTCGCGCGCGGCAAACGGCAGGCACAGCCGCGGCGACGCGCTAAGCAGCTTCGAAAGCCGCCGTGATGGTGTCGGCGAGTTCCTCACGATCCTCGATGGGGAGGAAGCTGGCCGCCGCCGCATTCAATTGGAAGACGGCGAGATCGCTGAGGTCGTAGTCGAAGGTGTCGGCCAGGAGAAAGAGTTCACGGCTCAGCGAAGTCGCGCTCATCAGCCGGTTGTCGGTGTTGACCGTGACCCGGAATCCGAGCTGGTAGAGCAGGTCGAATGGATGATCGACTAGCTCCTCGCCCCATTGCTCGATCGCGCCGGTCTGCAGATTGGATGACGGCGACAGTTCCAACGCGATTTCGCGATCCCGCACCCACTGCGCTACGGGCCCGAGGGTGACGTAGGTGTTGTCCAGGTCTTCCCGCGCCGTGATGACATCCTGAGCCAGCCGCACGCCGTGCCCGAGCCGAAGTGCCCGACCGTCGACGAGGGCTCCCCGGATCGACTCGAGACCGTCCGCCTCGCCCGCGTGAACCGTCGTCGGGAAGAATTCGCTCGCGAGGTAGTCGAACGCGTCACGAAAACGGCTCGCTGGGAACCCCGCCTCCGCACCGGCCAGGTCGAACCCGACCACACCCCGGGTTCGATGGCGCACCGCCAGTTGAGCGATCTCAAGCCCGCGGTCGGCGTGGCGCATGGCCGTCACCAATTGGCCGACGCGGATGCTGCGCCCTGTCCCCGCGACGTCATCCACCCCCTCGTCGAGCCCGCGCTGCACGGCCTCGACGACATCATCCAAGCTGAGCCCACGAGAAAGGTGCTGCTCGGGCGCCCAGCGGATCTCGCCGTAGATCACCCCGTCCGCGCCGAGGTCCTGCACGAATTCGCGAGCCACACGAGCCAAGCCCTCTTCGGTCTGCATGACCGCCGTCGTCACATCGAAGGTCTTGAGGTACGAGACGAGGGAGCCGGAGTCGGCGTGCTCAGCGAACCAGGTGGCCAGCGTCGGAGCATCCTGAGCCGGCAGGTCGAGGTCGATGGCGTCAGCCAGTTCGATGATCGTCTGCGGACGCAGTCCCCCGTCGAGGTGATCGTGGAGGGACACCTTGGGAAGAGCGGTCATGTTCGCGCCCCCGCCGGGCATCAGGTAGGTCTTCGGGGAGGCAGTGGAAGCGGGCACAGTCATGCGCCCCAATCTATCCGGGGGCTTCACCGCTGCGCTCCCATCGAGGCCAGCATCCGCCGGGCGATCGTTCGGTCGATGTCGTCCGGTACCGGTTGCGGGCCGGGGCACAGCGACCCGGGGTCGGTGCACACCCGCTCGAGGGAAAGGCACTGCAGCAGGAACCCGAGGTCCATCGACTCCAGGGAGTTGCCCTTCGGCTCCCGGCCAGCCAGATTCATCATCCTTCCGTCGGCGATGAGGATGACATGGCGGCCGCCCGGCAGATCGATGCGGTCGAGGGCATCATCGAGGTGAACCTCGCCCTGGCCCATCGCGCGCAGGGCGGCCACGTCGATCTCCCATGGGAAGTGGCCGCAGTTGGCGAGCACCGCGCCGGATGCCACCCTCTCGAAGAATTCAGCGGTGAGGATGTCTCGGTGCCCGGTCGCGGTGATGAATACTTCGCCCCACTGGGCCAGCGCGATGACCTCGGCGACGCGGAAGCCATCCATCGCCGCCTCGAAGGCTTTGATCTCGTCGACCTCGACTACTGCGACCTTGCCGCCGAGCGCTCGGAGATACTGAGCCACGCCACGCCCGCACCAGCCGTAACCCACCACGACGAATCGACGCCCCGGCACCATGAGGTTCGTGATGCGCATGAAACTCTCCACCACGGACTGCCCCACCGCGTGCCGGTTCTCCCCGATCGCCTTGAGCGGGCTGTCGTTGATCACGATCACCGGGAACGGCACGACGCCGACGAGTTCCCCCCGCAGACGGTCCGCACCGGATGTCGTCTCCTCCGTTCCGCCGATGACGCGGGCAGCCTGGCCGTCGGCCACGATGAGCGCCGCAAGGTCCGCCCCGTTGTCGAGCAGGATGTCGGGGGCAGCGACAGCGACCGACCGCACGTTCTCGTGATGGGTCTCGAGCGAGTCATCCCGCGAACCGAACACGGTCATTCCCGTGCTGCGCAGGTAGGCCACGATGTCATCCTGCGTCGAGCCGTGGTTACCCGTGGCGACGATCTCGGCTCCGCCGGTCGCCAGGGTCTCGAGAAGTACCGCGGTCTTCGGTTCCAGGTGCAGCGACATCCCGATTCGGCGCCCTGCGAACGGCCGGGTTCGGGCGTACTCGTCGCGGGTGGCCGCGAGCAGAAGCATCCTCGAACGGATCCATTCGATGCGTGCCGTGCCCCGGGCGACCATATCTGAGCTGCTCATGCGCTCACTGTAGCCGGGGTCACCCGCGACGCCACGGCCCGCTCTGCGGCAGCGGCCAGGTAACCTGCTGGGATGCCGAAGAAGATCATCCTGGACTGCGATCCCGGTCATGACGACGCCATCGCGATGCTGTTGGCGTGGGGCAATCCCGAGATCGATCTTGTCGGGGTCACCACCGTCATGGGCAACCAGACCATCGAGAAGGTGACCCGTAATGCTCTGGCGGTCGCCCGCGTTGCGGGTATCACGGGTGTGCCGTTCGCGCGCGGCGCGCACCGACCGCTCGTGCGCGAAGCGCAGGTCGCCGAGGCCATCCACGGGTCGTCGGGGCTCGATGGCCCGGTGCTGCCGGAGCCCACGGTCATCCTCGATCGGCGCCACGCCGTCGACTTCATCATCGAGACCGTGATGGCGTCCGAGCCGGGTGAGATCACACTCGTGCCGACGGGTCCGCTGACGAACATCGCGCTAGCCGTGCGCATGGAGCCGAGAATTGCGACGCGGGTGCGGGAGGTCGTGCTGATGGGCGGCGGCGTCAACGTGGGCAACTGGTCGGCGACGAGCGAGTTCAACATCGTGGCGGACCCGGAAGCAGCCCACATCGTCTTCGACGAATCGTGGCCGGTGACGATGGTGGGCTTGGATGTGACGCACCAGGCCCTCGCAACCCCGACCGTGGCATCGGCGATCGAAGCCGTCGGCACCGGCCCGGCCCGCTTCGTCGGCGAACTTCTGGATTTCTTCGCCAACGCGTATCGAGGCGAGCAAGGTTTCGAATTCCCGCCCGTGCACGACCCATGCGCCGTCGCGTACGTGATCGAGCCGAGCGTGTTGACGACCGTGCCGGTGCCACTGCGGGTGGAGCTATCCGGAGCTCTGACGCTCGGGATGACCGTGGCAGACTTCCGCGCTCCGGCGCCGCCCGATTGCACGACCCGCGTTGCCCGAACCCTCGATCACGGCAGGTTCTGGGCGCTCGTGGTGGATGCACTCGAGCGAATCGGGGACCCCGCCTGAAGCCCCCTGCGAGCCGTTACCCGACCCGGCCCGCGATGAGCGGTCCGCCGTCGTCGATCGGCTCCCCCGCCTCGCCGATCCGATAGGAGCCGTCGAGAGCCTCGAGAGCGCGCTCGAACCGGGCCGAGTCCGACGTGTGCAGGGTGAAGAGCGCATCGCCCGCCGCGACGGCGGCCCCGGGCTTGGCGTGCAGGTCGATCCCGGCGGAGTGATCGACCGGATCCTGGCTGCGCGCGCGACCCGCACCCAGCCGCCAAGCCGCCACCCCGAACGGCAGCGCGTGCTGCGAGACCAGCACCCCGGCACGCTCCGCACGCACGACGTGAGACTCCGGAGGTTGGGGCAGCGGAGCATCCGGATCGCCGCCCTGGGCCCGGATCATCTCGCGCCACGTGTCCATCGCCCGGCCATCCGTCAGCGCGCGGGCGACGTCGGCGTCGGGTTGCCCCGCCAGCGCCAGCATCTCCCGGGCCAGCGCGAGGGTCAGTTCGACCACGTCGGCCGGACCGCCACCCGCGAGCACCTCGACCGATTCCCGCACCTCGTTCGCGTTGCCGATCGCCAGCCCCAGCGGCACGTTCATATTCGTCAGGAGCGCCACCGTCTTGACCCCGGCATCCGTTCCGATGCGCACCATGGTCTCGGCGAGCTCACGGCTCCTGGCCTGGTCCTGCATGAACGCGCCCGACCCGAACTTGACGTCGAGCACGAGGGCCTCGGTGCCCTCCGCGATCTTCTTCGACATGATGGACGACGCGATCAACGGTATCGACTCGACCGTGCCCGTGATGTCGCGGAGGGCGTAGAGCTTGCCGTCGGCCGGTGCCAGACCCGACCCCGCCGCGCAGATCACCGCGCCCACCGACTTCAGTTGCGAGAGGAACTCGTCGTTGGTCAGCGCGGCCCGCCAGCCCGGGATGCTCTCCAACTTGTCGAGTGTGCCCCCCGTATGCCCGAGTCCCCGCCCGGAGAGCTGCGGAACGGCAACCCCGAACGAGGCGACCAACGGTGCCAACGGCAGGGTGATCTTGTCGCCGACGCCCCCGGTTGAATGCTTGTCGGTCGTCGGCTTGCCGAGCCCCGGGAACGACATCGTCTCGCCACTGGCGATCATGGCGAGGGTGAGATCGCGGATCTCCTCGCGCTTCATTCCGTTGAGGTAGATCGCCATCGTCATCGCCGCCATCTGCTCATCCGCGACGTAGCCGCGGGTGTAGGCATCCACCAGCCAGTCGAGTTGCGCGGTGGCCAGAACCCCACCGTCGCGCTTGGTGCGAATGAGATCGACGACATCGAACGGTTCGACCATCAGGACCGGTACTCCTCGAGAGTGCGCGGACCGAACGCGTCCGGGATGACCTGGTCGATGGTGCGGATGCCCGAGACCGTCTCCAGCAGCATCCCGTCCGTCGAGTGTTCGTAGAGCAGTTGCCGGCAGCGACCGCACGGCATGAGTATGTTGCCGTGTCCGTCGACGCAGGTGAAGGCGACGAGCTTGCCGCCGCCGGTCATGTGCAGGGATGAGACGAGCGCGCACTCGGCGCACAGCGTCAGCCCATACGAGGCGTTCTCGACGTTCGCGCCAGAGATCACCCGCCCGTCGTCGACGATCGCGGCGACCCCGACCGGAAAGTGCGAGTACGGCACATACGCGTGCGCCAGGGCTTCCCGGGCGACCTGGCGCAGGGCATCCCAATCGACGGCGGCGGGCAGTGCGTCGCTCACGATTTGATGTACGGCTTGCCGGATGCCGCTGGCCCCCGCACCTGCCCGACGAGTCCCGCCACCGCGAAGATCGTCACGACATAGGGCAGCATCAGCATGAACTGGCTGGGAACCGGCGAACCCACCGCGCTCAGCACACCCTGCAGGTTCTGGGCGAAACCGAACAGCAATGCCGCCAGCGTCGCGCGAATCGGGTCCCATCGGCCGAAGATCACGGCCGCCAGGGCGATGAACCCGGCACCCGCGGTCATCTCCTTGTTGAATGCACCGACCGAGCCGAGGGTGAAGTACGCGCCGCCCAGTCCGGCGATCGCCCCGGCGAGGGAGACGTTCCAGAATCGGGTGCGGTTCACATTGATGCCCACAGTGTCAGCGGCTTGAGGATGTTCGCCGACCGCCCGGAGCCGCAAGCCCCACCGGGTCTTGAACAGGGCGAACCACACGACGGCGACAGCGATGTACATCAGGTAGACGATGATCGTCTGCCGGAACAGCACCGGTCCGATGATCGGGATCTCCCCCAGTAGCGGAATCGGCAACCGGGCGAAACGGGGGGGCGAGTTCAGCAGCTCGGAGTTCGGGCTGAGCACCTCGGCGAACAGAAAGCTGGTGAGCCCCACGACGAGCACGTTCAGCACCACCCCGACGATCACCTGATCGACGAGGTACTTGATCGAGAAGGCGGCGAGTACCAGCGCCACCAGCACTCCCGCGACGAGGGCAGCGGCAAGGCCGGCTATGGGCCCCACGACCGGATCTCGAACGATGGATGCAACGACCGCCGACACGAACGCGCCGGCCAGCAATTGCCCTTCGATAGCGACGTTGACCACTCCGACCCGCTCCGAGATCACCCCGCCGAGAGCGCCGAAGATCAGGGGCACGCTGAGAGCGACCGCCCCGACGAGCAGGCCGGGAACCGGGATGAGGGAATCCGCGGCGGCCCAGGTGAGGAACCCCGTGACGAACAACACCGCGAACAGCGCCATCACCCACAGTGGAGTGGGGCGAGCGCGATAGGCAAGCAACGCGGAGATGGCAGCGATGACGAAAAGGGAGACCGCGACGACCGCCGTGGTCGGCCCCACCGCTAGCACCACGGGGTCGAGCCGCAACACATCCGAGTCGGTGGACAGCCCGAACGTGGTGGCACCGGTTCGCGGTCCGATCCCGAAGAGCAGCGTCGCGATCACGGCGAACACCCCGAGCGCTATCGGGGGCTTCTTGTTGCGCACCACGGCGCGCTCCAACACGATGGGTGCGGCCGAGGGGATGACCCTCGGTGCTCGGTCGACGACGCTCACTTGGTCACCACAGCTTTCGAGTCGCGAAAACGTGCCGCGCGCGGAACGCGCACCGACCCGGGTACCGGCAGCCGGAAGATCGTTCTGATCAAGGGCGGGGCCGCGATGAACAAGACGATGAGGGACTGCACGACGAGCACGATGTCGATCGGAACCCCCTGCGCGGCCTGCATCGCATACCCGCCGGCCTTGAGCGCACCGAAGAGCACGCCAGCGACGAAGACCCCGATGGGGCGCGAGCGGCCCAGGAGCGCGACCGTGATCGCATCGAACCCGATCCCCGCGTCGATGCCCTCGCTGAATCCCGTTGTGACGGTGCCGAGCACCTGCGCCACACCGGCCAGGCCGACCAGGGCACCGGAGATCAGCATCACGTACACGTAGATGTTCTTCACATCGATGCCCGCCACCCTCGCGGCATGCGGGTTCTCGCCGACCGCGCGGAACTTGAACCCCAGGTTGGAGCGATTGATGAGGTACCAGATGTAGACCGTCGCGGCGATGGCCAAGATGAAACCGAAGTGCAGGGTGTATTTCGCTCCGAATAGCTCGGGAAACACGGCAGTCGGCAGCATCGGCGGGGATTTGGGATTGTTCGACCCCGGTGCCTGCAACGCGCCCGGGGTGCGCAGGAGAAACGAGATCAAGTAGAACGCCACGTAGTTGAGCATGATCGTGACGATCACTTCATGGGCTCCCGTGCGTGCCTTCAACAGGCCCACGATGCCGCCCCAGACCGCACCCGCCGCCATCCCGGCGATGACGGCGACGGCGAGATGGATGCCGTACGGCAGCGGCCAGGCGAAACCCACGTACCCGGCAGCACCGGCGGCGACGAGCATCTGGCCGCGCCCGCCGATGTTGAACAGTCCCGCCCGGAACGCGAGCGCGACCCCGAGCCCGGAAACGATGAGGGGCGTCGCGAAGGTCAGGGTCTCGGTGAGCGGCTTGATACCGTCTCCGAATCCCGGCCGCCGGAAGTTGTAGATCGAACCCTGGAACAGTGCGACGTAGGCGCCGGAGATCGAATCCCACACGGCCTTGAGCGTGTCGAGCGGGCGACTGAAGAAGTACCCGCTCGCGGCCTGCACATCCTTGTCGGTCAACGCGATCAGGATGCCACCCACCAGCAGGGCCAGAAGCACGGCGAGTACCGAGATCACGGCCGAGCCCCCCGTGATGTCGCGAAGCACCTGCTGCCACCGCGATGGCTCCTCCACCGGGTGAGTCTCGGCGCCGGGCAGCTGCCCCGGCTCGATAACCCTCGCGGCCTCCCCGCGGGCGGGAATCTGGTCGCTCATGCCGTGACCGCCTGCCGGGCCGCGACGGAATCGGGCACCTCGCCAGCCATCATGAGGCCGAGGACGTCACGCGGGGTATCGCCGGGAACGATTCCGACGATGGAGCCCCGGTACATCACCGCGATGCGATCCGCCAGGGCGACGACCTCGTCGAGCTCGGTGGAGACGACAATCACCGGCACGCCGGCATCCCGAGTCTCTATGATGCGCGTGTGCACGAACTCGATCGAGCCGACATCCAATCCACGGGTCGGTTGGGCGGCGACGAAGAGCCGCAGATCCCGGCTCAGTTCTCGGGCGAGCACCACCTTCTGCTGGTTGCCACCCGAGAGACGCCCGACGAGCGAGTCGATCCCCTGCGCTCGGATGTCGAACTCCTTGACCTTCTCCGTGGCGAACTGGGCGAGGTAGCTCAATTGAAGGGTGCCGCGCTTGACGAATGGCGCTGAGTCCGCGCGGTCGAGCATCAGGTTCTCGGCGATGGTGAACTCGGCGACGAGCCCGTCTTCCTGGCGATCCTCGGGGATGAATCCAACTCCGGCATCCAGGGTACGGCGCACCGATCCGCGAAGGGATGCCCCGTCGAGGGTGATGGTTCCGGTCACCTTCGGCTGCAGCCCCAGAATCGCCTCGGTGAGCTCTGTCTGCCCATTGCCCTGCACGCCCGCGATCGCGAGCACTTCTCCGTCGTGCACGTCGAAACTCACATCGTTGACGACCAACTGATTGCGCGGGTCGATCACCGATAGATGCTCGATGACCAGAGCCGCCTTGCCGGGGCGGGCGGGCGATTTATCGACAGTCAGGTCGACCGTCCGTCCGACCATGAGCGAAGCCAATTCCGCGTTCGTGGCCGTTGGCGCCGCCTCGCCCACCACGGAACCGAGGCGGATCACGGTGATGCGATCGGCCACGGCCCGCACCTCCCGGAGCTTGTGCGTGATGAAGACGATGGATGTCCCGGCCGCTTTGAGTTGACGCATGATAGCCATGAGCTCGTCGGTCTCTTGCGGCGTGAGCACGGCGGTGGGTTCGTCGAACACGAGCACGCGGGCATCCCGCGACAACGCCTTGATGATCTCGACCCGCTGCTGCACGCCGACGGGGAGGTCGTCGACGAGCGAATCAGGGTCGACGTCGAAACCGAAGCGGCTCGAGATCTCGCGCACCGTCGCGCGGGCTCCGGCCAGGTCGAGGCGTCCCCCGAACCCCACGTCCTCGTGGCCGAGCATCACGTTCTCGGCGACAGTGAAGACCGGGATGAGCATGAAGTGCTGGTGCACCATGCCGATGCCGGCGCTCATGGCATCCCCGGGACCAGCGAAATGCTGCACGACACCGTCCAGCAGGATCTGGCCCTCGTCAGCCTGATACAGCCCGTAGAGCACGTTCATCAAGGTGGATTTGCCCGCCCCGTTCTCGCCGAGAAGGCCGTGGATCTCTCCGGGCTCGACGGTGAGGTCGATGTGATCGTTGGCCACGAGGCTGCCGAACCTCTTGGTGATTCCGCGAAGTTCCAGCTTCATGGGGACCAATCTATTGTGCGGGCGGCGTTGCCAGCGATGGGGCGGATGCGATTGCGGGCGAGCGGGGAAGATCAACAGTTAAGAAAAGTCGGGGAGACCAGCTGAGCTGGTCCCCCCGACCTGTCGTATTACGAACCTAGCCGAGGTACGACTTGACCTTCACGTCGCCCGCGATGATGCCGGTGCGCAGCTTGTCGAGCTCGCCCTGCAGTTCGGGTGCGACCTTCTTCTCCAAGTTGTGGAACGGCGCCATGCCGACACCGTCGTTCTCGAGCGTGCCCACATAGGCCTTGTTCGAGTAGTTGCCAGCCGCGGCATCTGCCACGACGGCCTTGGTGGCCGACTTGATGCCCTTCAGCACCGAGGTGAGGATGATCGGCTGGGTCTTCGGGTCGGTCACGAACAGGTCGGCGTCGACGCCAACCAGCGCGATGTCCTTACCGGAGTCCGTGATGGCGGCCACCGCGCTCTGGTAGATGGGTCCACCCACCGGCAACAGAACGTCTGCACCCTGGTCGATGAAGTTCTGAGCGGTCGACTTCGCAACGTCGTTCGCTTCGAACCCGCCCGTGAAGGTGGAGGTCGCCGCGTCGCCGGTCCAGCCGAGAACCTTGACCGACTTCTTCTTCTGGGTGTTGTAGTAGTCGACGCCCTGCGCGAAGCCGTCCATGAAGATCGTGACGGTCGGGAAGTTCATACCGCCCCAGGTCGCGACGATTCCGGTCTTGGAGTAGCTCGCGGCGCTGTAGCCCACCATGAATGCCGACTGCGCCGTGTTGAAGAGAATCGGCTTGGTGTTCGTGAAGTCGGGCTTGCCGTCGAAGTTCGCGTCTGCACCATCATCGATCAGGGCGAACTCGACATCCGGGTTCGCCGCGGCGGCGGTCAGGGTTGCCGCAGAAAGCGCGAAACCGACCGTGATGATCAAGTTGCAGCCCTGGGAGACGAGCTGGTCGATGTTCGGCTTGTAGTCGGTCTCCGCGTTCGATTGCACCGTGATGGGCTTCACGCCGAGCTCGGCCGAGGCGTCGTTCAATCCTTCGAAGCCCAACTGGTTGAACGACTTGTCGTCGAACCCACCCAGGTCGGAGACCATGCACGGCAAGAAGTCCGGCGCGGAGGTGGTGGCGGGAGTGGTGCTCGGTGCTGCGGCACAGCCGGCGAGCACCAGTGCGCTCGATCCGATCAGTGCGATACCGCCGAAAAGGCGGCCGCGGGGGGTGATGTTCAAGGTGTCCTCCAGGATGCTGCCGAGCGTCAGGTGCAGGGCATGGTGGCTATACGTTATCCACAATCACGAGGATGGCGGCGGGAAATGCGCCGTCGAAACCGAATGGTTACATTCGCACCCGATCAGAGAACGTCGTTCCGGCCCGAGAGTTTGAGCGCATCCACCACCGATTTGACGCGCTGGGCATGAGCCATCGTGGTCACGAGCAGGGCATCCGGAGTGTCCACGACCACGATGTCGGTCACCCCCACGAGGGAGATCAGACGGCCGCCCTGGGCGATCACCACCCCGCTCGAGGAATCCGACAGAACGCGCGGGTTCTCGCCGAGAATGGCCAAGTCGCCCTTGCCCGAGGAGTGCAGCTTGCCGATCGCGGCGAAGTCCCCGACGTCGTCCCAATCGAAGTGACCGGGAATGACGACGAGCGAACCGGCCTGGGCGGCAGGCTCCGCCACCGTGTAATCGATCGCTACTCTCGTCAGGCCCGGCCAGATGCGATCGACGCTCGCGCCGCGGCGCGGGGTGTCCCAATCCGCTGACAACTCGGTCAGTCCAGCGAGCAACTCGGGGTCGGAGTCGCCGATCCGCCGCAGCAGCACGTCGGCCCGGGAGATGAACATGCCAGCATTCCAGAGGTAGTCACCCTCGTCCAAGTACCGGCGCGCCACCGACAGGCTCGGCTTCTCCACGAACGATTCGACCCGAACCGCGCTGGGCGCACCGACGATCCGAAGGCTCTCGCCGCAGTGGATGTAGCCGAAACCGACCGCGGGCTCGGTGGGGGTGATGCCGATGGTTACGATCTCCCCGGTTCGCGCCGCCGCGACCGCCTCGTCGACGGCGCGGCGGAAGCCGCGCACATCCCGGATCACGTGGTCGGCGGCGAACGAACCGATGATGACGTCCGGTTCGCGGCGCACGAGGATGGCTGCGGCCAGCCCGATTGCGGCCGATGACTCCTTCGGTTCACTCTCGAGCACCACGTTCGGGTCGACGAGTTCGGGCAGCTGACGTTCGACGGCCGCCCGGTGCGCGCGACCGGTCACCACCATGATCCGGTCGGCCCCCGAGAGCGGCACCAGCCGATCCCACGTGTCCCGCAGCAGGGTTTGACCGGACCCCGTGAGGTCGTGCAAGAACTTCGGAGCATCCGCTCGAGAGAGAGGCCACAATCGCGACCCGATACCGCCCGCCGGAATGATGCTGTAGAAGTCGGGGATGGTGGCCACTGAGCGGGTCATCCGTCAAACATAGGCTTTCACGCTCTATTCATCTCGCCGAAACCAAACGCGCGTAGCGTGAGAGGCACTCCTCGAACGAAGGCCGCCGTCATGCGCGTAGCGATCGTCAGTGAAAGTTTCCTTCCGACGCTCAACGGTGTGACCAATAGCGTTCGCCAGGTTCTGAACTATCTGAGCGACGCGGGGCATGAGGCGATCGTGATCGTTCCGGCCGCGGGGGCGCCCAAGCACTACGCCGGCTTCCCCGTGCACGAGGTGCCCGCCTTGGCCTATCGCCAGTTCCCGGTGGGCCTACCCAGCCCGCAGGTACAGAAACTCATCGCCGACTTCGCGCCTGATGTCATCCATGCGGCTTCTCCCTTTCTCCTCGGCGCACAGGCGATCGCGGCGGGCGGGCGCCTCGGCATCCCGTCGGTGGCGATCTTCCAGACGGACGTCGCCGGATACGCCAAACGCAATCACCTCGGTGGGGCGACCCGATTCGCCTGGTGGATCGTGCGCTGGATCCACGACGGCGCCAGCCTCACACTCGTGCCCTCGAGCGCATCCATGGCCGACTTGCAGGCCGCCGGGGTTTCGCGCCTCGAGCGCTGGGGGCGCGGGGTGGACCTCACCTCCTATCACCCGCGCAACCGCAACGATCCCACGGTTCACCGGCTGCGGCAGCGCTTAGCCCCGCAAGGCGAGACGATCGTGGGCTACGTCGGCCGCATCGCCCCCGAGAAGCAGGTCGAGCGATTCGCAGCGCTGCGGGGGATGCCCGGCATCCGCCTGGCAATCGTCGGTGACGGGCCGTCGCTCCCGCAGGCGAAGAAGGAACTCGGCGACATGCCCGTCTCGTGGCTGGGCAAGCTCACCGGCAGCGACCTGGCCGCCGCCTACGCGAGTTTCGACATCTTCGTGCACACCGGCACGGAGGAGACCTTCGGCCAGACCATCCAGGAAGCTCACGCCAGCGGCCTCCCGGTGATCGCCCCGCACGCCGGGGGGCCTATCGACTTGGTCGACACCGGAGTCAACGGCTACCTCTACGACCCGGCCGACGATCAGACCCTGCGCCGGTTCGTGCAGGGACTGGTAACGGACGAAGCCCTGCGCTTGCGCATGGGTGAAGCTGGGCGCAGGTCCGTGCTCACCAAATCCTGGAAGTCCATCTGCGACGAACTGGTCGGGCACTATCGTTCCGCCATCTCGGCGCGCGAGCACTCGGGGGAGCTGCAGCGCACGCCGTGACCCCGACCGGATCGCTCCCCTGTGCGTTCGCCCAAAGTATGTAGATAGGCTAACGATCCGGGTTCCCCGGGCGAGTGGGACATCGTCGGCGAGAATATACTTGGGGTCCGGGAGCAACGGCATCCAGTTCGCGCGCCAAGCTCCGATCGACCTCCAGGAAGGGTGAATCGTGCCAGAGCAATCGGCCGGAGCCCTGGTTGACGCCATCCCTAGGCCACCCAGGATCGGCAGTTCCAAGCGCCCGGCGGGCACGCTCTACCGCGGCCGTGAGGGGATGTGGTCCTGGGTTCTCCACCGCATCACCGGCGTCGCGATCTTCTTCTTCCTCCTCGTGCACATCCTCGACACCGCGCTCGTGCGCATCAGTCCCGAGGCCTACAACGCGGTGATCGGCACGTACAAGACCCCCATCATGGGCCTCGGCGAGATCGCCCTCGTGGCCGCGATCGGACTGCACGCACTCAATGGCATCCGTATCATCTTGATCGACTTCTGGAGTGTCGGTACCCGTCATCAGAAGCTGATGTTCTGGATCGCGATCGGCCTATGGGTCGTGCTGCTGATCGGTTTCATCCCCCGCCAGCTCGTGCACATCTTCGGAGGTGGAGCGTGAGCACCATCGAAGCACCCCGCACGCCGGTAGCGGCGCCGCGCAACAAGCGCGGAATCAACTGGGAGAAGTGGGGATGGATCTACATGCGCGCCAGCGGCGTCGTGCTCGTCGTGCTCATCTTCGGCCATCTCTTCGTGAACGTGTTCGCCGGTGAGGGCGTCAAGGCGATCGACTTCGCGTTCGTCGCGGGCAAGTGGGCGGACCCGTTCTGGGTCGCCTGGGACACCCTGTTGCTCTGGCTAGCCCTCATCCATGGCTCGAACGGCATGCGCACGATCATCAACGATTACGCCGGCGCCGGACTGGTGCGTCGCATCCTGCTCATCTCGCTCGCGACGTCGACCGCGGTGCTGCTGGTCCTCGGCACGCTGGTCATCTACACGCTCGACCCGTGCCCCGCCGGCACCGCTGCCAACCTGCTCCCCAGCTTCTGTCCGGTGAAGTAGGTGGCGCAACTGCAATCCGGTCCGGTCGATGACGGGACCGTCATCGATGGTGTGCACTACCACCGCTTCGAGGTCGTCATCGTCGGAGCTGGTGGGGCCGGGATGCGTGCTGCCATCGAGGCGGGACCGAACGCGAGCACCGCGGTCATCTCCAAGCTGTACCCCACGCGGTCCCACACCGGCGCCGCACAGGGGGGGATGGCCGCAGCTCTCGCGAACGTCGAGGAAGACAACTGGGAGTGGCACACCTACGACACCGTCAAGGGCGGCGACTACCTGGTCGACCAGGATGCCGCAGAGGTGCTGGCCAAAGAAGCCATCGACGCGGTCATCGACCTCGAGAACATGGGGTTGCCCTTCAATCGCACCCCCGATGGCAAGATCGACCAGCGACGCTTCGGGGGCCACACCCGCGAGCACGGCAAAGCGCCCGTGCGCCGTGCCTGCTACGCCGCCGACCGCACCGGCCACATGATTCTGCAGACACTGTTCCAAAACTGCGTACGCCTCGGTATCAACTTCTTCAACGAGTTCTACGTGCTCGACCTCGTGATGACCGAGGTGGACGGTGTCGAACAACCGTCAGGAGTGGTCGCCTACGAGTTGGCCACCGGTGAGCTGCACGTGTTCCAGGCCAAGGCCATCATCTTCGCCACCGGCGGGTTCGGCAAGATCTACAAGACCACCTCCAATGCGCACACCCTCACCGGCGACGGTGTCGGCATCATCTGGCGCAAGGGTCTGCCGCTCGAGGATATGGAGTTCTACCAGTTCCACCCCACGGGGCTCGCGGGCCTCGGCATCCTGTTGTCGGAGGCAGCCCGGGGCGAGGGGGCCATCCTGCGCAATGCCGAGGGCGAGCGCTTCATGGAGCGCTACACGCCCACGTTGAAAGATCTGGCGCCACGGGACATCGTGTCGCGGTCCATGGCCACCGAGATCCGGGAGGGCCGCGGCGCCGGACCCGACAAGGACTACCTCTATCTCGACATCACCCATCTCGAGCCTGCGGTCATCGACGAGAAGCTGCCCGACATCACCGAATTCGCCCGCACGTACCTCAATGTGGAGCCGTACACCGAGCCCGTTCCGGTACTGCCAACGGCGCATTACGCGATGGGCGGCATCCCCACCAATATCAATGCCGAGGTGCTGCGCAGCAACACCGAGGTGGTTCCGGGCCTGTATGCCGCAGGCGAGTGCGCGTGTGTGTCGGTACACGGCTCGAACCGATTGGGTACCAACTCACTGCTCGACATCAACGTGTTCGGCAAGCGGTCAGGGCGAAACGCCGCCGCATACGTGCAGGATGCCGAGTGGGTGCCGCTACCGGATGATCCGACCGCCGGGGTTCGTCGCCTCCTCGACATGGTGCGCGCCGGAGACGGCTCGGAGCGGGTGGCGGTGATCCGCAAGGAGTTGCAGGACTCGATGGACCGCAACGCCCAGATTTTCCGTACCGATGAGAGCCTCGCGGAGGTTACGGAGCTCATCGAGAAGTTGCGCGCGCGCTACCGCAACGTGCAAGTGCAAGACCGGGGCAAGCGGTTCAATACCGACCTGCTCGAGGCGGTCGAGCTCGGGTTCCTGCTCGACTTGGCCGAGGTGCTCGTATACTCCGCGCGTGCCCGCAAGGAGAGCCGCGGTGGACACATGCGGGAGGACTACCCCGACCGGGACGACAAGAAATTCCTCGTTCACACGATGGCCTACCTCACCGGCGACCCCGAGTCTGCGGCCGCTGGAGCACACATCCGCCTGGACTGGAAGCCGGTCGTGATCACGAACTATCCGCCGATGGAACGCAAGTATTGATGAGCACCGCGAATTGATGGGAAGCACGAACCGATGAGCACCGCCGTATTGGAGAACCGCCCGAGCTCGGCTGACGAGGTGCCCACCTTCACCGCGCACCTCATGATCCGCCGGTTCAACCCCGAGACAGACGCGGAACCGCACTGGCAGGAGTTCGACGTCGAGATGCGCGGCACCGACCGGGTGCTGGATGCCCTCCACAAGGTCAAGTGGGAGCAGGACGGCTCGCTCACCTTCCGGCGTTCGTGCGCGCACGGGGTGTGCGGGTCGGATGCGATGCGCATCAACGGACGCAACCGCCTGGCGTGCAAGACCTTGATCAAAGATCTGGACATCTCCAAACCGATCACCATCGAAGCCATCAAGGGCTTGCCGCTCGAGAAGGACCTCGTCGTCGACATGGAGCCGTTCTTCGCCTCCTACCGAGCCGTGAACCCGTTCCTGATGTCATCCACCTCGCCCGATAAAGAGCGCAAGCAGAGCCCGGTGGAGCGCGCCCGCTTCGACGACACGACCAAGTGCATCCTGTGCGCGGCCTGCACCTCGAGCTGCCCCGTCTTCTGGACGGACGGTCAGTACTTCGGGCCGGCGGCGATTGTGAACGCGCACCGTTTCATCTTCGACTCCCGCGACGAGGGCACGCAGGTGCGCCTCGACATCCTCAACGACAAGGAGGGGGTGTGGCGCTGCCGCACCACCTTCAACTGCACGGATGCCTGCCCCCGCGGCATCCAGGTGACGCAGGCGATCGCCGACGTGAAGCAGGCGATACTGCGAGGGAAGCGGTAACCGGTTCGCTGCTGCGCAAGATTTTGTGCGAAGGCGGCGGAGTACGACGATCACGTCGAGCAATGAGCCCCCTTCTTGACGACCAGCCCGATGTGGGTGGAGTAGTTGTGCGCATCGACCAGCGGGAGTGCTAGCCCGCCACCGATGCGCCGTCCAGCCGGAGTGGGCACCGACGGCCGCAAACCGCTCTCGTTAGGGTGGAGGCATGATGTTGCAGACCCGCATCAACAGCGTCGTCGAGTGGGTGATGGCCCTCAAGCCGGTGCGCGTGTTTACCCGGTACAACGAGCGGCGCGGGCCGCTTCTGGCATCCGGCCTCTCCTTCCAGGCACTCTTCGCCGCCTTCGCGGCTATCTGGGTGGCGTTCACGGTCGCCGGGTTCGTGATCATCTCGACTCCCGAGCTGGAGAAGGCGATCATCGGCCTGCTGTCCACGAGCGTGCCCGGTCTGATCGACGATGGCAGCGGCAGTGGAGTGGTCAATCCGAGCACGTTGCTCAGCCCGAGCTCTCTCACCTGGACCGGCGTGATCGCGGGCGCGGGCCTGATCTTCACGGCGGTCGGCTGGCTCGCATCCGGGCGGGATGCGGTGCGCACCCTGTTCGGGCTCCCGGACGACGCGACCAACTTCATCCTGCTCAAGCTGAAGGACTTCGGCCTCGCGCTCGCCTTCAGTGCGGCGTTGCTCATCTCCGCCGCCCTGTCGGTCGTCAGCACTACCGCCCTCGGAAGCGTCCTCGCGTGGGCCGGCGTCGACAATCGCTCGGATGCCGCGACCCTGGCCGCGCGGATCGCGGGGCTTCTCATCGTGCTCCTTCTCGATACCGTCGTGCTCGCGTTGTTCTACCGGGTCGTGTCCGGCGTGCACATTCCCACGCGGCTCCTCGCGCAGGGCACGATCATCGCGGCGGTCGCTCTCGGCGTGCTGAAGGTGCTGGGTGCCTCGCTGCTGGGGGGCGCGACCCGTAACCCTCTGCTGGCTTCCTTCGCCGCGATCATCGGATTGCTCATCTGGTTCAACCTGATCTGCCAGGTGATCCTGCTCGGCGCAGCCTGGATCAAGGTCAGCGCCGAGGATGTCGGCATCGACCTGCGCGGGTCTCGGCGGGCCACCGGTGCTGCCGGGTCGCGGGATGCCGCTGGCCACGAGGTGGCTGCACCCTCCGGAGTCGGTGCCGCTCTGTAGGCTGCGGCCATGTCATACGGCTTACGTATCGCCACAGTCAACGTCAACGGGGTGCGCGCCGCCTTTCGCAAGGGGATGGGCGAGTGGCTCGAGGCACGCGGCGTCGACATCCTCGCGCTGCAGGAGGTGCGGGCGTCCACTTCGGATCTGGAGGAACTCCTCGGCTCCGGCTGGAGCATCCTGCACGACGCCGCGACGGCGAAGGGGCGGGCCGGGGTCGCCGTCGCATCGCGCAACCCTCCCGTGGCAGTGCACCGCGTGGCGCTCGGTGCCGCGGGATTCGACAGCGCGGGTCGCTGGCTCGAGGCGGATTTCGACGTCGGCGGGCGCATGCTCACCGTCGTGAGCACATACGTGCATTCCGGTGAGGTCGACACACCGAAGCAAGTGCAGAAGTACCGGTTCCTCGACGCGATGACGAGGCGGATGCCCCAACTGCTGCGCCACAGCGAACTCGCGCTCATCGTTGGCGACCTCAACGTGGGCCACCGGGAGCTCGACATCCGCAACTGGCGCGGCAACCGTGGTAGCGCGGGGTTCCTTCCCGCCGAACGGGCGTACTTCGACCGATTCTTCACGCCGGCGGGCCGTCGCGCAGTCGGTGTCGACGGGGTCACCCGCAGCGGCCTCGGCTGGGTCGATGTGGGCCGCCGGTGGGCCGGTGAAGTCGACGGCCCGTACACGTGGTGGTCGCAACGCGGCCAGGCTTTCGACACCGACACCGGGTGGCGGCTCGATTACCACCTGGCGAGCCCCGCGCTCGCGGCGAGCGTGATGTCCTACTCCGTCGACCGGGCGCCCGCCTGGGATGCGCGGTGGAGCGACCACGCGCCCGTGGTGGTCGACTACGCGCTCTGAGGCGAGAGCCGTAGCACCCACTCGTCTGGGAGACTGGCGGCTATGACCGACCTCCCGCGCCTGTTGTCCGGTATGCAGCCCTCCGCCGACTCGTTGCACATCGGAAACTACATCGGTGCGCTGCTGCAGTGGCGCGAAATGCAGTCGACCCATGACGCGATCTTCTGTGTGGTCGACCTGCACGCGATCACGGTGCCGCAAGATCCTGCGCTGCTGCGCGAGCAGACCCGGCGCACGGCCGCGCAGTACATCGCGGCGGGAATCGACCCGCAGCATTCGATCCTCTTCGTGCAATCGCACGTTGCCGCGCATCCACAACTTGCGTGGGTACTGGGCACCATCACCGGGTTCGGCGAGGCCGGGCGGATGATCCAGTTCAAGGACAAGTCTGCGAAGCAGGGTTCCGATGCGGCATCGGTAGGCCTGTTCACCTACCCGGTGTTGCAGGCGGCCGATATTCTGTTGTACGACGCGACCGTCGTGCCGGTCGGGGAGGATCAGCGCCAGCATGTCGAGTTGACGCGCGACCTGGCGGGGCGCTTCAACAGGCGGTTCGGCGAGACTTTCGTCGTGCCCGAGGCGAAGATTCTGCCCCAGACGGCGAAGGTGTACGACCTGCAGGACCCGTCCTCGAAGATGAGCAAGTCGGCCGCGTCGGATGCGGGGCTGGTGTGGCTGCTCGACGACCCTGCGGTGAGCGCGAAGAAGATCCGGGCCGCCGTGACCGACGACCTGCGCACCGTGCGGTTCGATCGTGCTGGGCAACCCGGGGTGGCGAATCTGTTGACGATCCATTCGGTGTTGTCGGGCATCCCGGTGCCGACCCTTGAGGACCAGTTCGCAGGGCGTGGCTACGGTGACCTCAAGGGTGAGGTCGCCGACGTGGTCGCTGAAGTCTTCGGGCCGATTCGCGCCCGCACGCTGGAGCTGCTCGACGACCGGACCGAGCTCGACCGCATCCTCTCGGTGAACGCCGACCGCGCCGCTGCGATTGCGGACGCGACGCTGGCACGGGTTTACGACCGCGTCGGATTCCTGCCGCGCGCATGATTCCCGTCGATCTGCGCTCGGAGCGGTTGCTGCTCGATCAGCTCACCGCCGCCGACCGCGACCTGATGGTCGAATACTGCCGGGACCCGGGCTTCGAGCACACCATGACGCTGCCGTGGCCGTACACCGCGGTCAACGCGGACTTCTTCGTGCACGACTACGTACCCAAAGGCTGGGCGACCGACGCCGAGTACACCTGGGCGGTGCGCTGTGACGACCAGTTCGTCGGCGTGCTCGGCTACCGGTTCGAGCGCAGCGACATCGGCTACTGGATGGGCAACCCTCACCGCGGCAAGGGCATCATGTCCGAGGCCCTCGGCGCCGTGATCCAGTGGCTGTTCTCCGTCGGCGTCGAAAGGGTCGAGTGGGAGTGCGTGACCGGAAACGTGGCATCCCTCGCGGTCACTCGCAAAAACGGGTTCACCTACACCGGCGATGCACCGACCGGGATCCCGTTTCGTGACGGCTCACACCCGCGCGCGTGGCACGGGGTCCTTCGGGCGACCGACGCGCGCGAATCGAAGCCCGGCTGGCCTGCCTGATCACGTTCGCGCACGGACGTCGCGAGCGCGGCGGCCTCCGGTCCGGAGCAGTGTCACCGCACCTCCTCCGTGTCGATAACTCCTGCAACTCACGATTCTGACTGCGCCGGGCGCCGTATGCGGGCGACCTCTCTCCGGCGAGCACGAAATGTGCAGGAGTTATGAACGCCGGGGTCAGATGAGGAATCGAAAGTGACGGGTGGCTGCGAGCAGGTTCTTCACGGCCTCCACCACCTCACCCGTAGCGAACATCGTGCGGTTGTATGCCGGCCGGATGCTCATGTAGCCCTGCCGAGCCGCGTCGATGTCTCGATTCCGGTCGCGCACGTGCATATCCCACCCCTCGTGAGCAAGACGGCTATCGCATTCCCAGATGAGCCGTCCTTCGATCAGCCCGTCGACACGGCCGACACCCGGCACCTCCACCTGAATCTCGGATTCGATGCCCGCTTCCCAGAGCGCTGACCTCAGCACTGTCTCCTGGCCGGCCTCGCTGCGGCCGTCGAGCTGCTTCCGAAGGTGCTGACGTGACTCAGGCAGCCGCGAGAAGACATCCCCCAGGTCGAGCTCGGTGATCCTCTTGAGAAACAGCGCGTTTTCGATCGAGGCGAGTGCGTGCCAGCGGTGATTGCAGCGGAGGGTTTCGGCGAGTGCATCGACGATGCCGATCCGATACTCGTTCGCCTCCTCCGGCCGCAACAGGGTCGACCAATGCAAAAGGTCTCCTCCCCGATTGCGCGGCGTGAGCGATCGGCGGCGATCGCCAGGACTTCGCAGACGGGAACCGTCGCGCTCGAGATGGATGTGCGCCTTCACAGAGTCGAAACCGAAGATGTCGTGATCTCGCAGCGCCGATGCGCAGCCCAATTTTCCGCCAACGCGCACCGCGCGTGTGCTCAGTTTGTGCAGGGATGGCAAGGCGTAGTGATCGCGCCGGACCCTGAGCAGATGCGCTCCCCGAACAGCCACCGTAAGCATTCGGGAGGACGCACCAAAGGCGAGGAGCTGCTCGCGTGACGCGACACTGCAGCCGATTTGTTCGAAAACGTTTATCCAGTTCATCGAGCCAGACTCGTGTTGCGCATGACTGGTCGAGAGCGTGGTCGTTAGATCGGTGGAGAACCCGTCCGTGTTGACAACTCCTGCACTTGGTCGCACTTGGACCCCTTGATCGGCGGGATTCCGGTGAGGCACGAGTTCCACGACCCACCGGTGCAGGAGTTATCGCCGTTGGGGGCAACCTGTCGGGCGGTGACGGTGACCGGCCGGCTCGCACGGAGGGTCGAGGTCGATGGCACCGCGGGAGGGGGCGGGGAATACCCGCGCCGGACGCATGGTTTAGTAGAGTCGAATTAAGTAATACGTGCTCCGGGGTCGGTGAAAGTCCGAACCGGCGGTGATAGTCCGCGAACCTGGCGCAAGCCGGGTTGACCCGGTGGAATTCCGGGACCGACGGTAATGGTGTCGCAAGACGCCTCAGTCCGGATGAGAGGAAGCACGGGCAGGGTCCGTTAGTGCGCGAGCCTGCCCAGGCGTGGTTTGCGTCTCCCGGAGTCCGTCTCACGAGAGACAGGATCCGATGACCGCGCAGCCCGAGACGTTCAGAACGCACCCGCGGCCCGATGGTGGCGCGCAGCGCCCGGAGTCAGGTCCCGGACTCGGGGCGCAGCGCCCGGTATCAGGTCCCGGACTCGGCGTCGAAGCACGCACGGCCGCCGAATTACGAGCCATGCGGCGCGCCCTGGCACTCGCCGCCAACGGGCCCGCCCTCGGTGCCAATCCGCAGGTCGGTTGCGTGCTCCTGGACGAATCCGGCGCCACCGTCGCCGAGGGCTGGCACCGGGGTGCGGGAACCCCCCACGCGGAGGTCGACGCGCTGTCGAAAGTAGTGGATGCCTCCGGCCTCACCGCCGTGGTGACGCTCGAGCCGTGCAATCACACGGGCCGCACCGGACCGTGCAGCGAAGCACTCATCGCGGCGAGAATCCGACGGGTCGTGTTCGCGGTCGCCGACCCCGGCGGAGGGGCCCTGGCCGGGAACGAATCTCGTGAGGCCCAACAACCGAGTGGGCTGCAATCGAGTGCGCAGCAACCGAGTGCGCAGTACCCGGGTGGTGACTCATCCCGTGGTGACTCATCCCGGGGTGACTCATCCCGGGGTGACTCATCCGGAGGTGCCGAACGCCTACGCGAGGCCGGCGTCGACGTTGAAGAGGGGCTGCTGGCCGTCGAGGCCGAAGACCGGATGCACGAGTGGCTCACGGCAGCAACCCATCGTCGGCCCTATGTCACGGTGAAGTGGGCGAGCAGCCTGGATGGCCGGATCGCCGCCGCCGACGGGTCCAGTCAGTGGATAACCGGGACCGCCGCACGCCAACGCGTTCACGAACAGCGCGCCGCGAGCGACGCCATCCTCGTCGGCACCGGCACCATCCTCAGCGACGACCCCTCCCTCACAGCGCGAGGGGATGCCGGTGAACTCATGCCGGATCAACCGCTACCGGTCGTGCTCGGCGAGCGGGCGATACCGGGCGATGCGGCGCTGTGGAAGCATCCACGCGGGCTCGTCGAAACCCACAGCCGGGACTTGTCGGCCACCCTCGGCTGGCTCTTCGACCAGGGGATCCGCCGCGCGTTCGTGGAGGGTGGCCCGACCCTGACGAGCGCGCTGGTAGGGGCCGGCCTCGTGGACGAGTACCTCATCTACCTTGCGCCCACCCTGATCGGCGGCCCACACACAGCAATCGGCGATGCGGGCGTCAGTAGTATCCGCGACGCGCTCGCCCTATCCATCACCGCAATCGAACGGCTCGGCGACGACGTCCTCGTCACCGCCAGGCCGAGACAGGGTCACTGAATGTTCACGGGCATCATCGAAGAACTCGGCGAGATCGTCGCCTGGCAGGACAACGACGGCGCGGCCCGCATCACCGTGCGTGCCCCGCTTGCCGTCAGCGATGTGCGCCACGGCGACTCGATCTCGGTCAGCGGCGTCTGCCTCACGGTCGTGGAGCAGGGCCCCGATTGGTTCAGCGCGGATGTGATGGGCGAAACGATCGCCATGTCGACGTTGACTGCCGTCGCCGCGGGGACGCGCGTCAACATCGAGCGGGCGGCCCAGGTCGGCGACCGACTCGGCGGGCACATCGTGCAGGGTCACGTCGACGGAACGGCTCGACTGCTCTCCACCAGGGACGAGGGAACGTGGCGAGTACTGCGATTCAGTCTGGAGCCGGATGTCGCGCCCCTGGTCGCGAGCAAGGGGTCCATCGCCGTCGACGGGGTCTCCCTCACCGTGAGTGCGGTCGGTCGCGACTGGTTCGAGGTCTCACTGATCCCGGAAACGCTCATCGCGACCACCCTCGGCACCCGAGTAGAACGAGACGCCGTCAACATCGAGACCGACATCCTGGCCCGTCACGTCGCTCGGCTCGCCGAGTTCACCGCGGCCGTACCGCCGGACCTGTCGGCCCCATCACCAGCTCAACGGGTGCGCGCGTGAGCCTCGCCAGCATCCCCGCGGCCATCGACGCTCTGCGCGCTGGCCGCCCGATCATCGTCGCCGATGACGAGGGGCGAGAGAACGAGGGCGATGCGGTGATCTCCGCCCAACTCGCGAGCCAGGAATGGATCGCCTGGATGGTACGCGTCTCATCCGGCTTCATCTGCGCCCCGATGACGAACGAGATCGCTGACCGCCTCGACCTGCCCCCCATGGTCGCCGTCAACCAGGACCCGAGAGGCACCGCCTACACGGTGTCCGTGGATGCCTCCGACCGCCTCAGCACCGGCATCAGTGCAGCCGACCGGTCACACACCCTGCGGGTGTTGGCGAACGAAGCATCCACCCCCGCGAGTTTATTCCGGCCGGGGCATATTCTTCCCCTCCGCGCCGCCGCGGGCGGTGTGCGAGAACGAGACGGACACACCGAAGCCGCCGTCGACCTCATGATGCTGGCGGGGCTCGCACCGGTTGCCGGCATTGCGGAGATCGTGGCGGACGACGGCGAGATGATGCGTCTGCCCGGTTTGATCGATCTCGGCGAGCGCGATGGCATCCTCGTCATCACCATCGCCGACCTCATGGCGTATCTCGACCAACACCACGGCACGGCGGCCGCCCAAGCGATCCCCTCCCTGCCCACATGGTCGCGCGTCTCCTTCGAGGTGACGACTCGGGTGCCCACGACCCACGGGGCATTCCAGGTGCGCGCCTACCGCGACCGCTCGACGGGGGCCGATCATCTCGCCTTCATCGCCGACGGGCCCGATGCGGCCCCGGTCCGCGATGGGGCGCTCGTGCGTGTTCATTCCGAGTGCCTGACCGGCGAGGCTTTCGGCTCCGTGAAATGCGACTGCGGCCCCCAGCTTCAGGCGGCCCTGGACACGATCCACCGTGAGGGTGGCGTGGTCATATACCTGCGGGGACATGAGGGCCGCGGCATCGGGCTCATCAACAAGTTGCGTGCCTACCGCCTGCAAGAGGAAGGGCTCGACACGCTCGAAGCGAACCTCGCGCTCGGTCTGCCTGCAGACGCCCGGGACTATGGCGCCGCCGTCGGCATCCTGCACGACCTCGGGATCACCAGCGTGCGGCTTCTCACCAACAATCCGGAGAAGCGTCGTCAACTCGAGGAGCGCGGCATCACCGTCTCCGAGTTAGTACCGCTGATCGTGGGTGTCGCCACCGAGAACGAGGATTATCTCGGAACCAAACGGGATCGAATGGGACACTCGATCCCCGGGCGAGCCGAGCTCGACGATGCACTTGCGGCCGCCAGGATGGGCACACCCGGGGGCACAACCATGCCCGCCGCAGTCAGCACGACGGAAGGAAACCGATGAGCGCGGAAGGGCATCCCGATCTCGACACGGACGGAACCGGTCTGAGAGTCACCATCGTCTCGGGCCTGTGGCACCATCGCATCGCCGACGGCCTTCTCGCGGGGGCCCGGCGGGTGCTCGCCGAATCCGGCGCCGAGGTGACGGAGGTGCAGGTGCCCGGCAGTTTCGAGTTGCCACTGGCATCGAAGGCGGCACTGGATGCCGGTGCCGACGCGGTCGTGGCACTCGGGGTAATCGTGCGTGGCGGTACCCCGCACTTCGAGTACGTGAGCGCCGCGGCAACGGACGGTCTGAGCCGAGTGGCCATCGAGACCGGCAAGCCGATCGGGTTCGGGGTTCTCACCCTGGATAACGAGCAGCAGGGTCTCGACCGCGCGGGTCTTCCCGGCTCCCAGGAGGACAAGGGCGCCGAGGCTGCCGAAGCCGCTCTCGCCACCGCGATCGTTCTGCGGGGCATCCGTGACGCAGCGGCATCCCCGCGTTCAACCGCGTCACTGCGCTGAACCGCGCCGAGCCACTAATCTGGCACCCGTGACCGCACAGAGACTGCCCGCCACCTTCACGCCGTTCGCCGAGCCCAGACGCAAGGTCACGGCCCGTTGGATCGCTCTTTTCGCCACTGCGTGGCTCGGCATCTGGATGGCGCAGCTCACGCCCATCCAACTGCTGCTCCCCTCTCAGATCGACCAACTGCTCGACACGACCGACTGGGTTCAGAGCGTGTTGGCGTTCGGCACCATCTCCGGGATCGCGGGGGCGTGCGCCCTGGTGACCTTCCCGCTCACGGGCGCGCTGTCGGACCGCACCACCTCACGCTTCGGCCGCCGCCGACCCTGGATACTCGTGGGCACCGTCGTCTTCGCGGTGTCGTTGTTCGCGCTCGGGTTGCAGTCCACGCTCATCGGAATCGGCATCGCCTGGTCTCTTGCCATCATCGGCTTCTGCATCGTGTCCGCAGCGATCACGGCCACTATCTCGGACCAGGTTCCCGTCGGCCAGCGCGGCTTCGTCTCGGCCTGGGTCTCGGCCCCCCAAGCGATCGGCACCCTTCTCGGCCTCGTGCTCGTCACCGCGCTCGCGCTCACGCTGTTCGCGGGCTACGCGGTGGTTGCCGGCCTGCTCGTCGTGCTCGTCCTCCCGTTCCTGCTGTTCACCCCCGACGAGGTGCTCCCCCGGGTTCTTCGCCCGACGTTCAGCCTGGGCGCCCTGGTGCGCGGCTTCTGAATCAATCCCGTCAAGCATCCGGACTTCGGGTGGACACTGCTTGGTCGCATCCTCGTCAACATGGGCAACGCCCTCGGCACGACGCTGTTGCTCTACTTTCTCCTCTTCGGCCTCAACCGCGGTGACTCGGCGCAAGACGACCTGCTGGTGCTGACGGCGATCTACCTCGTCTTCTTCATCGTCGCCGCGGTCGGCTTCGGGCGGCTCAGCGACCGCATCGGTCAGCGCAAGCCCTTCGTCTACGCCGCCGCCTACCTTCAAGCACTCGCGGCGCTTCTGCTGGGTCTCGTGCCCGACATCAGCATCGCCAACATCGGGGCCGGGCTTCTCGGCCTGGGGTACGGGTGCTTCATGGCCGTCGACCAAGCGCTCGCCACGCAGGTGCTGCCCGACGCCCACACCCGCGGCAAGGACCTCGGCATCATGAACATCGCGACCGCCGTGCCGCAAGCGATCGCCCCCCTGCTCGGCGCGTTGATCGTGGCGGAGTTCGCCGGGTTCACGGGCTTGTTCATCACCGCCGCCGCGTTCGCACTGCTCGGCGGGCTCGCCGTCATCCCGATCAAGAGCGTTCGCTGAGCGTTCGCCTGAGGCGGTCGGCCCGGTGGCGGCGAGGGGAGCGGCAGGGGCTGCGGCTCAGTCCAGGAACAGAGCGCGCAGCCGCCGCGTGCTGAATACCAGGCCGACCGCCACCATCACCAGGAAGTACCCGACGTGCACCAGCATCGCGGGCCCGATCGCACCGGTGGTGAGGCCGCGAACCAGTTCGACTCCGTGCCACAGGGGAAGAGCCTGCACGATCCATTGAATGGGCGCCGAATAGACGCTCAGCGGGTAGAACGTCGCCGAGAACAGGAACATCGGCAGCAGCACGAATTGCAGCCAGTCCATCTGCTGGAAGGTCTTCAGGTAGCTGGTGACGCCCATACCGAGGCTCGCGAAGCCGAAGGCGATGAGCAGGATGGCCGGTAGCGCGAAGACCGCCGTCCACGCCAGGTTGAGACCGAGCACCTGCATGACCAGCAGGAAGATCGCGCCGTATACGCCGCCGCGCAGTAGCGCCAGCGAGATCTCCCCGAGCGCGACATCGAGCGGTCCGAGCCGGGTGGCGAGCATCCCGTCGTAGAGCTTGCCGTAGTGCATCTTGAAGAACACGTTCCACGTGGAGTCGTAGATCGCCCCGTTCATGGCCGAGACGGCGAGTAGCGCCGGAGCGATGTAGGCCGCATACGACACCGGGTTGCCGTTCGGGTCTGCGACTGCGCCGATATACCCGCCCAGTCCGATTCCGAGGGCGAGCAGATAGAACACCGGCTCGAAGACTCCGGTCAGAATCAGAATCCAGTTGGTACTGCGCGTGGCCAGCAGGCCGCGGCCAACGACCGAGCGAGCGTTGCCCGAGTAGAGCGCTCGGACGCCCCCGCTCGAGTCGGCAGCCACCCTCGTCTGGGCGCTCACGTCGTCCCCGTCATTTGTTCAGCCTTCTCGTGATGTTTCGCACGAAGAGTTGCCAGCCCACAATGGCCAGCCCCAGGAGATAGACGACGTGGACGATCGTGAGCCAGATCGGTTCGGTGGGACCGTAGGCGAACTGCCGTCCGAGTTCGCTCCCGTGCCAGAGTGGCGACAACCACCCGATCCATTGCAGATAGATCGGCAACTGACTCAGCGGGAACACCGTGCCGCTGAACAGAGTCAGGGGCAGGACGACGAGTCGTTGGAGGATGGCGAACTCCCCGCGATCGTCCTCGAGCGAGGCGGCGAACGCGGCTATCGGGCTGAAGGCGAACCCGGTCAATATCCCGGCGACGATCATCAACACGCCCCACGGCGAGGGCACAGCGCCGAAGACGAGCATGATCAGGTAGTAGATCGTCGTCGTTGCGAGCATCCGGATCCCGATGAAGATCATGATGCCCTTGACGATCTGACGCGGCGTGATCGGTGCGGCGTTCATGCCGACGTACGTGGCATTCCACTTCAGTCCGAGCAGGATGCCGAAGGTGTATTCCTCGGTGCCGACGAGAACGGCCGCCGAGGCGAGCAGCGCCGGGGCGACGAACTGGAGGTACGTCACCCCGAAGACCGGCCCCACATTGGCGGTGATGAGCGTGCCCAGGCCCACGCCGAACGCGAAGAGGTACAGCACGGGGGTGCCGATGGCGGTCGCCACCAGCGTCGGGGTGTACGACCTCGCTTGCATCAACTTGTGCTCGGTGACGTACCACGCACCGAAGCGTCGTGAGCGATCGGAGGAGCCCAGCGGGTCGCGCATCACCTGCGTCACTCGACGAGGCTCCGCCCGGTGAGCCGCAGAAAGACATCCTCGAGGCTCGACCGGCGCACCAAACTGGTGACGGGCTCAAGCCCGCGGTCCATGACCGCCCGGAGAGCCTGCTCCCCATCGTCGGTGTACACCAGGATGCGGTCGGGCAGCACCTCGAGGCGCCCGATGCCCGCGAGCGCCGCGGCGGCTCCCTCGTTGCGGTCGGACCCGAAGCGCACTTCGAGCACTTCACGGGTGCTGTGCTCGCGGATGAGACCGGCCGGCGTTCCCTCCGCCATGATGCGTCCCTTGTCGACGACCACGATCCGGTCGCTCAACTGCTCCGCTTCGTCCATGTAGTGGGTGGTGAGCACCAGGGTGGTGCCCTGCTCCTTGAGCCGGAACAGCCGGTCCCACAGAATGTGCCGAGCCTGCGGGTCGAGCCCCGTGGTGGGCTCGTCTAGCAGCAGGATGCGCGGGTCGTTGATGAGGGCACGCGCGATCGTGAGGCGCCGCTTCATCCCCCCGCTGAGGTCGTTGACTTTCGACTTGGCCCGGTCAGAGAGTTGGGCGAACTCGAGCAGTTCGTCGGCCCGCTTGGCAACCTGCGCACGAGGTAATCCGAAGTAGCGGCCGTAGACCAGCAGGTTGTCGCGCACCCTCAGGTCCGTGTCCAGGTTGTCGGCCTGCGGCACGACGCCGAGCAGCGATCGGATAGCTGGACCGTGCTCGTTGGGATCGAGCCCCAGGATGGTCAGGTCGCCGCTGGTGCGCGTCGACACCGCCCCGATCATCCTCATCGCCGTGGACTTGCCCGCGCCATTGGGGCCGAGCAGTCCGAAGGATTCGCCCGGGGCGACCTCGAAGGTGATGCCGTCGACGGCCGCGACGTCCTTGTACTTCTTGGTGAGGGACGACGCGGAAATCACAGGAGTTGCCACGAAGGTCGAGCCTAAGCGAGCGCGGTGACGTGCAGAGTCGTCAACCTGGGATGTGAGTCGAACTCCACCGCCACAAGGCGACGCAAGTCAGGCGCGCACGCAACCTCGGAATGGGATGGCAGATGATCGCGACCGTCCTCGGCGTCTCCCGACAGGCCGTCCACAAGAGGTGCGGCCGCAAATGAATTACGCCCCCGGGAGTATCCCCGATGCACCGGGCGCCCAACCCCCGGGGGAGACTAGACGCATGAGCAACACCGGCACCGATTCACCCAATCGCAGGAGAAACCCCTTCGCTCGCCCCGCAGACGATGGCCCTCGCGCCACCTTCCGCCAGCTGCTTCCGTACCTCACCGAGCACAGGGGCGTCCTCGGAGTGGTCATCACGCTCAGCGTGCTCGGCGCCGCCGCTTCCCTCGCTCAACCGCTGCTCGTCAGTCAGGTCATCACGGTCGTTCAGGCCGGCGGTGCCCTCGGCACGCTCGTCTGGGCTCTCGTCGGACTCGTCGTGCTCTCGGCCGTGTTGAGCGGCTTCCAGCACTACCTGCTGCAGCGCACGGGAACCTCCGTTGTGCTCTCGGCTCGGCGCCAACTGGTGCGACGGATGCTTCGGCTGCCGATCAGCGAGTTCGACACTCGGCGGACCGGCGATCTCGTCAGCCGTGTCGGCTCGGACACGACGTTGCTCTACGCCGTCATCACGCAGGGGCTGGTCGACGCGATTGGAGGAGCATTCATCTTCATCGGCGCGCTCATCGCCATGCTCATCATCGACCCCGTGCTGCTCGGGCTCACGCTGCTCGTCATTGCCGTGGCGATAATCACGGTGGTGACACTCTCCGGGCGCATCCGCGTTGCGAGTCGCAAACAGCAGGAGAAGGTCGGCGACCTGGCTGCAGCCGTGGAAAGATCCCTCAGCGCGGTTCGCACGGTGAGGGCATCCAACGCCACCGAGCGCGAGATCGCCGCCGTCGAGAGAGATGCCGAGGGCGCGTGGGAACAGGGCATCAAGCTCGCGAAGATCTCGGCGCTCGTTGTGCCGGTTGCGGGGATCGCGCTGCAGGTTGCGCTGCTCGTTGTGCTGGGCGTCGGTGGGTTCCGGGTCGCCAGCGGGGCGATCACGATAGCGAGCCTCGTCTCGTTCATCCTTTTCTTGTTCATGATGATCATGCCGCTCGGCCAGGCCTTCGGTGCCGTGAACTCCGTCAACCAAGCGCTGGGCGCCCTCGGGCGCATCCAGGAGATCATCTCCCTGCCGAGCGAAACCGACAACGACGGGGACATCCGCCCGGTTGCGGCGGTCACGACGGACGCCGCCATCAGCTTCGAGAACGTCGAGTTCTCCTATCCGGGTGCCCCGGAAGATCGCGGCGCGGGCGGAGGCGGAGGCGATTCTCCAGATCGCGCACGCCGAGCGGACACAGACCCCGCCGACACCGCTCCCAGCCCCCGCACGGCGGTGCTCCACGGCGTGTCGTTCGACGCGGCCCGGGGCAAACGCACCGCAATCGTCGGCCCGTCGGGTGCCGGGAAGAGCACCATCCTCGCGTTGATCGAGCGCTTCTACGACCCGGTCTCCGGGGTGGTGCGCCTCGGCGGCATCGACATCCGGGGGCTGGCGCGAACCGACCTCCGTGCCCAGATCGGATACGTCGAGCAGGATGCCCCGGTGCTGGCCGGCTCGATCCGCCAGAACCTCCTGCTCGGGGCTCCCGGCGCAAGCGACGAGGAATGCGTCGCGGTTCTCGCGGCTGTGAACCTCACCGAGGTGCTCGAGCGGAATCCCGCCGGCCTCGACGCAGCCGTCGGTGAAGACGGGGTGATGCTCTCCGGTGGCGAGCGCCAGCGCCTCGCCATCGCGCGTACGCTGCTCGCCGCGCCGCCGATCCTCCTCCTGGACGAGTCGACATCCTCACTCGACGGGCTCAACGAGCAGATGTTGCGCGAGGCGATCGACGCCGTCGCGGAGAATCGCACCCTCATCGTCATCGCGCACCGGCTCTCCACGGTGGTCGACTCCGACCAGATCGTCGTACTCGACCACGGGCGGGTAGTCGGCGTCGGCACCCACTCGGAGCTCGTCGTCTCCACCCCTCTCTACCGGCAGCTCGCCAAGCACCAGCTGCTCGTGTAGGCGCGGAGGGCGCCTCCGGGGCCCGCATCCGGCATCCGTTGCCTGTACCAAATGAAGGAGATGCCGCGGTTGGATCACAACTTCATGCGGTGAGCCGCTCCTATCGCGCGTCGACTCCTTCATTTGGTACAGGTGAGTTCGCGGATGACGCACCCACGCGACACGGGAACGGGCAGTGTCGCCAGAGCCGCGCGGCGGGCTCAGGCGAACGGGTCGGGCGTCAGCACGTACTTCGTTTCGAGATACTCGTGAATCCCCTCGAGGCCGCCTTCGCGCCCGACCCCGGACTGCTTCACGCCGCCGAACGGGGCAGCCGCGTTCGAGACGACCCCGACATTGAGGCCCATCATCCCCGTCTGGATGCTCTCGATCAGCCGCTGCCCGCGCGCGAGGTCCCGCGTGTAGACGTAGCTGACGAGCCCGTACTCGGTGTCGTTGGCCTTGGCGACAGCATCCGCCTCGTCGGTGAAGGTGGTGATCGCCAGCACCGGTCCGAAGATCTCCTCGTGCAGGATGCTGCTTCCCACAGCCACTCCGGACAAAACGGTGGGCTCGTAGAAGCTGCCTGCCCCCGCAACGCGCGCGCCGCCGGTAAGGATGACGGCGCCGCGGGCGATCGCATCCTGCACCAGCTCGGCGGCCTTGTCGACCGCGGCCGCGTTGATGAGGGGACCGATCCCGACCCCCTCCTCGGTGCCACGGCCGATCTTCAGCCCGCGCACTCGCTCGGTGACCCGTTGTGCGAACTCTTTCGCCACAGACTCGTGCACGATGAATCGGTTGGCTGCCGTGCACGCCTGCCCGATGTTGCGGAACTTCGCGATCATCGCCCCGTCGACGGCCCGATCGAGGTCGGCATCCTCGAAGACGAGGAACGGCGCGTTGCCCCCCAGTTCCATGGATGTGCGCAGCACGTTCTCGGACGCCTGCTTCATCAGCTGCTGGCCGACCGGAGTCGAACCGGTGAAGCTGATCTTACGCAGACGCGGGTCGGCGATGATCGGGGAGGTCACGTCCCGGCTCTTCGACGTCGTGACGACGTTGAGCACGCCATCCGGCAGCCCCGCCTCCTGCAGCAATCTTGCCAGGTACAGGGTGGTGAGCGGGGTGAGTTCGGCTGGCTTGATAACAGCCGTGCAGCCCGCCGCGAGCGCTGGCGCGATCTTGCGCGTGGCCATGGCGAGCGGGAAGTTCCACGGGGTGATCAAGAGGCACGGACCCACGGGAAGGTGCGTCACGATCATGCGCCCGGTTCCCTCCGGGTTGGGGCCGTACCGGCCGGCGATGCGCACCGCCTCCTCTCCGAACCAGCGCAGGAACTCGGCGCCGTAGGCGACCTCCCCGCGGGCCTCGGCGAGCGGTTTGCCCATCTCCAGCGTCATCAGCAAGGCGAACTCGTCGGAACGTTCTCGCACGAGGTCGAACGCGCGTCGCAGCAGTTCGCCCCGTACCCGGGGTGCGGTGGCGGCCCAGCCCGGCGCGGCTGCTGCCGCGGCATCCATTGCGCGTCCCCCGTCGGCCACGGATGCGTCGGCGATGGATTTGAGCACCTGATCGGTTGCGGGGTCGCGCACCTGAATCGTCCGGCCCGACGTGCCATCCACCCAGGTGCCCCCGATGAAGAGCTGGTTGGGGACCAGAGCGAGAAGCTCAGCCTCGCCGATCACGCGCTCAGCCCGTCGTGCGTGCTCGCCAGCGCCACCCCGTGCAGACGTAGCCGCGCGAGCGCCGTCGCCGTCGTCTCGTGGGCCACTCCGGCCGTCAGATCCGTCAGCACCCGCACGGTTCGTCCGGAACGCTCGGCATCGAGCGCCGAGGCGAGCACGCAATGGTCGATGGCGATCCCGACGACATCTACGGTGGTCACGCCGAGCCGGTCGAGGGCCTCTGGGAACGGCTCGCCCGCAAGCGTTGTTCCCTCGAAGATCGAGTACGCGGGTTTACCCTGCCCCTTTCGTACATGCACGGTGCTCTCGGGTAATCGCAGGTCGGGATGATACCGGGCGCCGGGCGTGTCAGCCACGCAGTGCACCGGCCACGTGTCCACGAAGTCCGGCTCGCGATCCGAGGCGAAATGCCCGCCGTTGTCATTGACGGCGTCATGCCAATCGCGCGACGCGAATACGTGGTCGTACTCGTGCCCGTGGGACGCCAGTAATTCGCTGATGCCAGTGGCGACCGCGGCTCCCCCGGCCACAGCGAGCGCCCCACCCTCGGTGAAATCGTTCTGCACGTCGATGACGAAGAGTGCGGATGCAGACGGGTGCGAGGATGTCTGTGTCGAAGTCATAGGTGACCGCTTTCAGTTGTTGGAGAGGTTATCGCCACACGAGAACACACCCGTGGTCAGCGTATCGAGTGCTCGGCGAGTATTGAACGAGATGGCATCCCCCATTCCGTAGAAGGCGAACGCGAGTGTGGTGCCATCCGCTGCGTGCACGATCCCGGCGAGCGAGCGCTGCGTGTCACCCCAGCCGGGCTTGGCAACGACCGCCCCGGCCGCACTCGCGGTGGGCCCGCTGAAACGGTCATAGAGGTCCCCGGTTTGCCCGCCGACCGGCATCCCGTCGTAGATCACTCCGAGGTCGTGTTCGCGAGCCGCGATCTTGACGAGCAGTTCGGTGACGAACGTCGTCGGCACCGCGTTGAGTTCGCTCTCGCCCGAGCCGTCGCGCACGGTGATGCGGTCGGCGTCCGCAAGCCCAAGGCCCTTGAGTGTGGCCGGGATGACCGTGGCCAGCGACCCCGAGGTGCCGTGCTTTCCCGCCGTCACGGACACGACCCGTGCGAGCATCTCCGCGAGGGTGTTGTCGCTGGTGAGCAGCATCTGGCCGATGAGGGTTCCGACCGGTTGGGATTTCACCTCGGCGAGAACGGTGCCGCCCGCCGCGGTGCCGCGGGAGAAGGTCACCGGCCCCAGGCTCGCGGCGTCGGCGAAGGCCCGACCCGCCCGGGCGATCGGGTCATCCCCCCGAGGCGACTCGCTCGCCGTGGGATCAGCACGGTCGCCATCCACCATGAGGGCGGTGATGAATGGCTGGTACCCGGCCGCGCGCTCGGATTCGTCCCAACTCGGGTCCCAGCTGTCATTGGCATCCCACATGCTCGCATCGAGCACTACGTCGGTCACGGGGACCCCCGGGTGCAAGGTCGAATAGCGAGTCATCGCGGCGGCAGCGAGATCGCTGACGAGCGGTGCCCCGACGTAGAAGCTGCCCGGCGTGGTGGCGAGAGTCGGGTCGCCACCACCCACGAGCACGATGGTTCCGGGCGTGACGCCATCCATCACCCGAGTGGACAATTGGGCACCCACGCCGAGCACGTTGACAGCGGCGGCGGCCGTTAGCAGCTTGAGAACGCTCGCGGTGGTGTGCGGGGTTGCGCCATCCCGGTCGAAGAGCACCTCCCCCGTGCTGGTGTTGACCACATGGGCGGCGAGGGTGCCGAGATGGGGGTCGGCCGCCGCCGCTGCTACCGAGCAGGTGCGGAGCCGGGTGGCAGGCGGCAGCGCGGACGGCGCGGGCCGAACGGGAGTGGCGCCGGGGGTGGGAGACGCGACCACCGCACCCGCACGGGTGGTTCCGGCCGAGATGCCCGCGAACAGCGCACCCGCCGTCGCGAGCAGGAACGCGAGGCCGAGCGCCGCGCCCAACCATACTCGAGGATGCTTCGCCCAGAGTCCGCGCATACCGCCGGGGCTCTGCTCGTTCTGTGGGCCCACCGCGTGCCCGCTGCCACCGCCGTTCGACGACGGTCTCAAAGAACGCCGGCTCGGAATCCCACCCGGCGATTCCGCTCGGACCGGCGCCGAATCATCCACCCGGCAATGGTACTCGGGGGATCAGAGGGCCGCTCGGCCGACGAAGGGCCGTGGAGCCGCCCAAGAGAATCGAACTCTTGACCTTCTCATTACGAGTGAGATGCTCTACCGACTGAGCTAGGGCGGCGGGCCCGGGCCCGCAGGCACCGGAGAAAGCTTAGCCGAGAATCACTGCGCGCCCAGGGTCAGGCTGTGGCAGCGAACAGGGACTTCATCTCGCCGAACGACTCGACGAGACGGTCGGACAGGGTGACGGATGCCCCACCTGCGGCCCAGCAGGTCCACGCATTTCGCATGGCCGCGAACCCGACCAGTGCAACGAGTCGAGACCGGTTCGCAAGGCCCTCGGGGTCCCGCGCCAGGGTCGGGTCGTCCACGAGGAGTCGCCGCGCGACGATAGCGGCGACGTCTTCTTCGAAGGATCGCATGGTCGCCATCCGCATCGCGAACAGGTGTGGGTTGCGCTTGAGAAGGTCACGGCGCATTAGCGTGAGCTCGCGGTCGACTGCGAGATTCTCGGCGGTGCCGGTGAGCAACGACGCCAGCCCGTCGATCAGGCTCAACTGCGAGCCGCCCACGACGAAGGCTTCCACACTGGGCCCGGCCGCGATTTCAGGCGGGTCGCCCAGCAAGGCCTCCTCCTTGGATGCGAAGTAGTTGAAAAAGGTGCGGGCCGACACATCCGCGCGTCGGCTGACCTCGTCGACGGTGACGCCCTCCAGGCCCCGCTCCGACACCAGTTCGAGAACGGCGAATTGGATGGCGCGCCGGGTTGCCAAGCGTTTGCGTTCACGCAGGCCCGGTTCAGCGGCATCCGTCAACGTCATGCGCCTATTGTTGCACGCTCTGCACAATTAGCGCCTCGCACGTGCGTAGGAGTGAGGGCCGTCAACACATCGGGTCGGCTGCGGGTACGGTGCCGTCGACCAAGAAGTTATCCACCGCGTCATCGACGCACGCGTTCGACTTGTTGTACGCGGTGTGGCCTTCTCCTTTGAAAGTGACCAGATGACCCTTTTCGAGACTGCTCGCCACTTTCTTCGCCCATTTGTACGGTGTGGCCGGATCGTTCGTCGTGCCCACCACGAGGATGTCCGCCGACCCCGGGGCTACGATCGCGACCCGCTCGCGCACGGGCGGCACGGGCCAGTTGGGGCATCCGGTGCCACCCCACGACATCTGGGGACCGAACACCGGGGCCAACTCCTTCAGCTGCGCTGCCTCAGCTCGCATCTGCGTGGGGTCCGCGCTTCCGGGCACGTCGAGGCAGTTGATCGCGATGAACGCCTCGGTCTCATTAGCCGCATACTTTCCGTCGGCACCGCGTCCGTTGTAGCTGTCTGCTAACTGAAACGCGGAGCTAGGGTCGGACTTGAATACATCGGTGAAGAGTTGGCGCAAGAGCTGCCAATTGTCACGGGAGTACAGGGGCAGGATGATCGCGGTGAACATGGTCGCGCTGCCGAGCTGGCGCCCGTCGGAATTTTTCAATGGACTGGCATCCAGAGTGTCGAGCAGCTTTCTGACCTGCGCCAAAGACTGGTTGGTCGTGCCCGTGAATGGGCAGTCCGTTGCGGTGGCGCAATCCACCAAAAAGGCTGTGAACGCACTCTCGAAGCCCTGGGCCTGGGTCGAACTGAGCTCGAAGTCGGTAGACGCTGGGTCGACCGCCCCGTCGAGCACGAGTCGCCCCGTTTTCCCGGGGAACAGCTCTGCATAGACCTGGCCGAGCAGGGTGCCGTACGAGTAGCCGAGATAGTTCAGGGTCGTGTCGCCGAGTGCCGCGCGCAGCATGTCGAGGTCTCGAGCTGCACTCGCGGTGTCGACGGTCGCAAGCAACGGGCCCGTCAGCTCTTCACAACGCGCGCCGAACGCTCTATTGGATGCCGCGGCCGCGGCCAACCAACTGTCGGTGCCCGGCGTGCCCGACAGGATGTCGTAGAGGTACGAGTCGAGTTCGGCAGGATCGGTGTAGCACTTCACGGGCGTCGACCGATTGACCCCACGAGGATCGAACCCGACGATGTCGTAGCTGGCCTGCAGGCGCTTGCTCGTCGCGTAATCCACATTGTTCGCCACAAAATCGAACCCCGAGGCTCCGGGACCGCCGGGATTGACAAGCAGGGAGCCGAGTCGCTTTCCGGATGTCGCGCGCTGGCGAACCAGAGCGAGTTCGATTCTGCCCGTCGCCGGGTTCGCCCAGTCCAACGGGGCAGTCGCGGTCGCACACTGTTTGCCGCCGTTGCAGTCGGACCAGTTCAACACCTGGTGGTAGAAGGGCGCGGTCGCTGCCGAGGCATCCTCGTCGGTGGGCTTCGACGTCGGGGCGGTTTTCGGGGGCACCACCCACGAGACGCACCCGCTCAGCACGAGCGTGATGCTGATTGCGACACCGGCTGCGGCGAGAAGGCGGCGGTGCCTCATGGTGTGGTCCTTTCAGGGCTGGCGGCCTTGCGAATGCGCGGCCAGCGAGCGACGAGCGACGCACAGCATCGCCTCGAGTGCGAGCGCCGGCGCGACGTTCGCTTCGATGCGGCGGCGCGCTGACACAACGGCCTCCATGCTAGCGAGGGTTTCTGCAGGATCGGCCCGGGCGGCCGCGTCAACGAGTCGGTCGCGGATATCGAGGTTCACCAGATCGGGCTCCCCCGTCAATTGCAGCAGCAGGATGTCGCGATAGAGCGCGAGCAGGTCGACCAGGATGCGGTCGATCCCGTCTCGCAGGCTCCTCGTGGCCCGCCGCTTCTGGTCGTCCTCGAGAGTGCGCAATTGGCCGCGGAGCCCCGCTGGCACGGCCGCACCTGGTTCGATCCCGAGCGAGTGCCGCGCGGCTTCCCGCTCGAGGCCGTCGCGCTGGTCGGTGATCGCCTCGGCGTCCTCCCGCGCCAACTCGAGCAGGGCGGACGCGGACGTCACGGCATCCGACACGGTGTGCACCCCGAGGGCCAGGTCGAGGGTCTTGGCGCGCCGTTCTCGTGCCTCCGTGCTCGTTGCGAGTCGAAGCGCCATGCCGATGTGGCTCTGTGCCTGGCGCGCCGCAGTCAGAGCGGTGGCGGGATCGATCCCGTCGCGGCTGTGCAGAAGGCGGGCCACCTCGTCGATCGTCGGCACGCTCAAACGCACAGTGCGCACGCGGGAACGGATAGTGGGGATGAGGTCGGCCTCGCTCGGCGCGCACAGAATCCACACCGTTCGCTCGGGTGGCTCTTCGAGCGCCTTGAGCAACACATTGGAGGTGCGCTCCGACATGCGGTCGGCATCCTCGATCACCATCACCCGGTGACGCCCGACGGACGGGGAGAAATGCGAGGATGCCACCAGTTGGCGCACCTCCTCGATCGTGATCACGACCCGGTCGGTGCTGAGTACCGCGAGATCGGGATGGGTGCGGGCCGCGACCATGCGCGCGGTCGCGGCATCCGGGGTGCTGGCCGATTGGATGCCGGGTGTTGTCGGGCCGGTGCCGACGGCGGACTGAGCGTTGCTGCCGGCGGCAGACTGAGCGTTGCTCGCGACGGCGGCAGGCGAGAGCAATGCCGCGGCGAACGCAAACGCGAGGTTCGAGCGGCCCGATCCGGGAGGTCCCGTGATCAACCAGGAATGGGTCATCGCCGAGGCCACGCCCGGCGCAGTCTCTTCTGCCGCCGACCCGAATGAACCGGATGCCGCCGCTTCCAGCAGCGCGATCGCCCTGGACTGCCCCGCCATCTCCCCCAACGCCGCCACAGCGTCAGCCTAAGCCGACCCGCCGACTGCGGGCCGCGCCCTCAGCTCGACAACGGCTGCAGGCGTGCCCGATTCAACAGGGACTGCACTCGTGCGCGGATGCTCACTGCCAGCTCGGCGACCGACTCGCGAGCATCCAGAACCAGGAAACGCTCGGGTTCGGCCGCCGCCAACTCGAGGTAGGCCGCGCGCACGTTCGCATGAAAGGAGTCCTGTTCGGACTCGAGCCGGTCGTACCGTCGGCCGGTCGAGTTCAGGCGCTCCCGCCCCGCCGCCTCATCCAGGTCAAGAAGGATCGTCAGATCGGGCAGCAAGTTTTCGGCAGCCCACAGCGACACGCGCCGCACGTCGTCGGCCCCGAGCGCTCGAGCGCTCCCCTGGTAGGCGACCGAGGAATCCAGGTAGCGGTCCTGCACCACGATCTCGCCTCGGGCCAGCGCCGGCCTGACCCTCGTCGCCACATTGTGCGCCCGGTCGGCGGCGTAGATGAGCGCCTCGGCGCGGGGACTGATCTCGCCACGGCGGTGCAGCACGATCTCTCGCAACTCCTCGCCGAGCTCGGTGCCGCCGGGTTCCCGCGACACCATCACCGTCTGCCCGAGCCCTTCCAACCACTGAACCAGCACGGCAGACTGCGTCGACTTGCCCGATCCGTCACCGCCCTCGAAGGTCACGAAGAGTCCGGGCATCACTTCTTCTTCGCGGGCGCCCGCTTCGCGGCTGGCTTGGCGGCGGCCTTCGCCTTGGCGGGTGTTTTGGCGGCCGCCTTGGCTGGAGTTGCCTTACGGGCGGACGCTCGCGGTGCCGCAGGCCCCTTGGCGCGCTTATCGGCCAGCAGCTCGACGGCCCGATCGAAATCGATGGCCGCGACATCCTCACCGCGGGGGATGGTGGCGTTGGTCGTGCCGTCCGTGACATAGACCCCGAAACGGCCGTCTTTGATGCGGATCGGCTTGCCGCTCACCGGGTCTTCGGCGAACTCCTTGATGGCACTGGATGCCGCCCGCCCGCCGTACTTCGGCTGAGCGTACAGTTCCAGCGCCGAACCCAGGTCGACCTCGAAGATCTGGTCCTCGCTCGGCAGCGATCGCGTGTCGGTACCCCGCTTGAGGTAGGGACCGAATCGGCCGTTCTGCGCCGTGATCTCCGCACCGGTCTCCGGGTCGGCCCCGACCACCCGGGGCAGGTCGAGCAGCGCTAGCGCCGTCGTGAGGTCGATGGTCGCCAGATCCATCGACGCGAAAATGGATGCTGTGCGCGGTTTGAGAGCCACGACCTTCTTCGGTTTCTTCGCCTTGATCAGTTCGCCGGTTTTCGGGTTGACCTTCTCTTGGGCCGCGGCTTCCGGAGCCGCCACTGGCTCGGGCTCCAGCTCCGTCACGTAGGGGCCGAACCGGCCGTCCTTCGCCACCACCTGCTTGCCCGTCACCGGGTTGAGGCCGATCACCCGATCACCGACGACGGGGGCCTCCATCAGTTCGCGAGCCTTCGCACTCGTGAGCT
>Ga0209511_1000287_pt1 | contig 54356 bp, 53 predicted proteins | sample SSSSmetaG_FD_184141 | JGI IMG/M metagenome (GOLD analysis project Ga0209511, IMG submission 184141) | Glacier valley bacterial and archeal communities from Borup Fiord, Nunavut, Canada, to study Microbial Dark Matter (Phase II) - ​SSSS... | ecosystem: Environmental > Aquatic > Freshwater > Ice >... | reverse complement strand
CGACGAAGCGTCGCGGCTGCCGGTCGCTCACGCCCTCGGTGCACTGGCGCGTGCGCGCGCGATGATCATCGTCGGCGACGTGCGTCAACCGGTCCCCTCGGATGGTGCCCCAGGCCTGCTCGATGTCGCGCTGTCGGCGGGGCTGCCCGAGCTCGTGCTCTCGACGCACTATCGAAGCCGCCATCACGAGCTGTTCGCGTTCGCGAACCGGCGCTACTACTTCGATCTGGTCGAGGTGTTGCCGGCCGCGCATCGCAGCAGCCACCTCGGCCTCGTGTGGAAGAAGATCGAAGGCGTCGCCGAGGCCACTGGCGCAAACCGTTTCGAAGCCGACGAGATCATCCTAGACATCAAGGCGCGGCTCACCGAGAACCCGCGGGCATCGCTCGCGGTCGTCACGCTATCGCGCGCGCAACAACACCTGATCGAAGATCAGCTCGAGCTCGCGGGACTCGCGGCGATGGGTGACGAGCCGATCCTCGTCGGTACCCCTGATCGACTGCAGGGCGAAGAGCGCGATGTGGTGTTGTTCTCCATCGGGGAAGCCGCGGATTCTCTGGGCGCGCTCTCGCATCCGGGTGCGGAGCGTTGGCTCGCGGTCGCCGCGACCCGTGCGCGCCATCAGCTCGTGATTCTTTCGAGCTTCGCACCCGAGGACGTGGCGTCGGATGCACCGGCGGCCGCTCGCGGTGTCGCAGAGCTGCTCGAATTCGCGCGCGGTGCCGGCATCGCACCTCCCGCCGAGTCCGTTGCGGTCAGTCCGGTGACCGCCGCGATCGCTCGCGCCCTGACCGAGCGAGGCTGGACGCTGCGCCATCGTGTCGGTACGGGTTCGGCAGCCGTCGAGCTCGCGGTGGTCGATCCAGACGACCCCACCCGGTGCGTGCTCGCGATCGAGCACGACGGCCACACATACGCTGAAGCCAAGAGCACGCGCGAGCGCGATCGCTTGCGCGCCCAGCTGCTCGCGAACCTGGGCTGGCGCACGCACCGCGTGTGGTCGCTCGATTGGTGGCTCGATCCCGAGCGCGAGACCATGAAGGCGCACGGAGCGATCATCGCGGCGGTCGCGGCGAATCGCCAACCCAAGAAGGGCAGTGGTCCGGTGGCGATGGTGCAGGCCAGTAAGCCGCGTCGCCGCCTCGCCGCTGGATCGATCCAGCACGATACGGCACAGCATGCCGCAGCGCCGACCGTCGACGCGGCGACCGGTAGCGACAAGCTCGCGACCGGCTCGGGTCCCGCAGCACGCGCCGATACCGCGCCGATCCGCCTCGCGCGTGGGGCCATCACTGTCGGTCCGTACACAGCGGCCGCGATTCCTTGTGGGCGGCGCGTGCCCGATGACATGTTCACTGGTCGCCATGTCGGCGAGCTCGCCAAGGTCGTCGAGCAGGTGCTCGCCGCCGAGGCGCCGATCCACGTCGAGCTGCTCGCGCGGCGGGTCGCTTCGTACTTTGGCGTCGGCAAGGCGACTCCGCGGATCGTCGAGCAGGTGCGCTCGGTGCTCGATGGTCGCAGCCGCATGGGCGACGAGCCCGATGTCGTGTGGCGCGCCGATCAGGATCCGGCCTGCGTGCCCGGTGTGCGCGTCGCGGGTGCGAACGCGGTGTCATGCCGCGATATCACCGAGATTCCGCTGTCCGAAGTCGCCGCCGCCGCACGGATCGTGGTCGAGCGCGCTTCGGGCCTCGCGCAGACCGATCTGGTTCGTGACTGCGCGCGGCTCCTCGGCTTCGCCCGGATCACGGAACGTGTGACGGATCGAGTGGGTCGAGGTGTACAGCTCGCGGCACTTCGCGAGCTGATCGCAATCGAGAACGGTCGCGCGCACTTGCTACAAGGCTAGCGACCACGACCGCGCCGATCATCGCGACGATCACGGCCACCGAGGCGATCGGAGGCACGTGCAGCCACGGCGCGACCAGGAGCTTCGCGCCGGCGAATCCCAGGACGCCGACCAAGCCGACCTTGAGGTAGCGCAGCTTCTGCAGCGCGTCCTCGAGCACCAGGTACAGGGCGCGCAGGCCGAGGATCGCGAACAGATTCGAGCTGTAGAGGATGAAGCGGTCCTCGCTCACCGCGAATGCCGCAGGGATCGAGTCGAGCGCGAACATGATATCGGCGAGCTCGATAGCGATCAGTGCGACCAGGAGCGGCGTCGCGACGCGGCGACCGTTCTCGCGGATCAAGAAGTGATGGCCGTGGAGCTTCGGGGTCGACGGCAGCCAGCGCGAGATCCAGGTCAGGCTCTTGGGCTTCTCCGCATGCGCTCCCGCGGGCTCGCGCGCGAGCTTGATCGCGGTGATCAGGAGGATCGCGCCGAACACGTACGTGATCCAATGCCAGCGCTCGAGCGCCGCGGCACCGCTGACGATGAACAGCATTCGCGTGCCGAGCGCGCCGAGGATGCCCCACGTGAGCACCCGCCGCTGTTCGGCGCGCGGGATCGCGAGAGCGCCGAACACGACGACGAACAGAAACAAATTATCGATCGAGAGGCTCTTCTCGAGCAGGTACGCGGCGAACCATTGTTCGCCCGCTTCGCTGCCGAACTTCAGCGTGACGAACACACCGAAACCGACCGCGACCCCGATCCAGCCGACGCTCCACAACAAAGCGCGGCGTCGCGAATCGACATGATCGCCGCGGTGCGCGACCAGATCGATCACGAGACAAACGAGCAGCAGGCCAGCCAAGAGGGCCCAGGCCCATCCAGGCACGTGTATAGACGACATGCGAAATCCTCCAAGTAGGTTGGCAACACCGAGCGATCGCGAACGCGGCTAGCTACGCGGTGGCCGAAACGTACGTGGAACAAACGTGGTCACCGCAGGCCGATCGAGCTGGGGCATCTCGACCGTGACGAGTTGACGAGCCGGCAGGCGCGTGAGGATCGCGGGCTCGGGAACGTTGAGATCGACCTCGAGGGCACTGGCGACCGGCGCATCGACAGCCGCAGCCACGGACGCTGCGGCGCGGAGCTCGGCGACCTGGACCGCGCCGAAGATCACCGCGAGGGTGATAAGAGCGGCGAGGAGTCGCGCGAACACCCTTCCAAGGTAGCTACGGAACCCACTGCCGCAACTCAAATAATGCTCTGGCCCCGACCTCGCTCAAACGGCGCGAAGCTGGATCTTTCTAGGCCCGAGTTTCTCGGGTTCGTCGGGCCAATCCGGTGATCTCAGGTACTGCCAGAGGCCCGCCGCGAAGCCGACGCCGTGCGAGAAGTGAAGCACCGGAAAGATCGTCCACACCGTGGGGATCGAGTTCGCTCCGACCGAGCGGCCTACGCGCACCGCCTCGGCCCCCGTCGCGAGTGCGTAGGTCGCGATCGCCACGGGCACGATCGGCCACAGCGGTGGGGTGGCGAGCAGCACGGTGCCACCCGCGACCATGAAGAACGGCAGGGCCGGGCGCACGTTCGTGAACCGGCCGAGCTTCAACAGCGTGCGCGCGCGCCCGCGACCGTACTTGAAGTACTGTTTCGCGAGGCTCTGTAGCGAATCGCGCGGGTAGTAGTGCACGACGATCTCTCTGGACAAGAAGATCTTGCCACCCGACTCGAGGATCCGCTGGTTGAGCTCGGTGTCCTCGTTCGTGATCGCTCTCGGGTCCCACATCCCGACGGTCTCGAATACCTTGCGACGGAACGCGCCGAGAAACACCGTATCGACGAAGCCTTCACTATCGCTCGATCGATAGCGCGCACCACCGACCCCGAGCGGGCTCGTGAGGGCAGCACACAGCGCGCGTTGAAAGAACGTATGCGCCTTCGAACGCTGCGCTCCGCCGACGTTGTCGGCACCGGTCTGCTCGAGCGTCTCCACGCACTTGCGGACGTAGTCCGACGCGTACTCGCAGTGGACATCCATCCGCACGATCACGTCGCCGGCGGCAGCCTTGACCATCTTGCCGAGCCCCGCGGCCTGGAGCCGCTCGGGGTTGTCGATCATCTTGATCCGCGGATCGCTGTGCGCGAGCCGCGCGAGGATGTCGCGCGTGCGATCGCTCGAGCGACCATCGGCGACGAGGATCTCGATCAACTCGCGCGGGTAATCCTGCGCCTGCACGCTCGCGATGCACGCCTCGATGTAATGCTCCTCGTTGTACGCGGGCATCGCGATCGTGACGGACGTCGCCGGAGTCGCCGAGGTCATGGATAGCCGCATTTTACCGCGCCTGGCGGGCGACGTGTAGACCCGCGGCAACCACGAGCGCGCCACCGACCGCCGCAATCGGCCGCAGGTGCTCGCCCCACACCAGCGCACTGATCGTCACCGCGACGAGCGGCTCGATGAAGGTGAGTACGGCCGCGCGCGCGGCGCCGATCCGAGCGAGGCCGCGCACGAACAGCGAATTCGCGCACGTCCCGAGCATGATCGCGCCGACTGCGACGTAGCCGACCCCCGCGCCGGTCGCCTCGCCGACGTAGGGAACCGCAAAGGGGAGGAGGAGCAGCGCACCGAGCAGCGAGTGAAACGAGATCGCCCGGCTCGTCCCGACCGCCGCGGCGAACCGCTTCACCGAAAAGACGGTGCCGGCGTAGAACACCGCCGAGACGAACCCGAGCACCGCCGCCATCACCGCACCTGCGCTCGGGGCACGCCACGGTTCGAGCACGATCACGAGGCCACAGAGCGCGACCACCGCCGCGGGCCGTGCGCCGCGCGTGGTCACGCCGTCGACGTACGGCGCGGCGAGCGCGATGATGATCGGCGCGGCGTAATGACAGAGCACCGCGATCGTGACGTTGCGGTAGTGCAGCGCGGCGAAGAAGCACAGGCTGTTGAGGACGTCGCACGCGGTGTTCGCGAGCAACCACGTGGTCGCCTTGCGATCCCACACTGGCTTCGGCTCGGCGAGCGCGAACGGCAACGTCGTGAGGCCCATCACCGCGAACACGATCGCGGTGACGAGCAGGGCCGGCAGCCCCGCCGGGTACAGCAATAATGTCCACGTACCCCAGCTCGCGGCCGCAGCCGCAACCATCGCGACGCCCGTGGCGTCGCGCCTCACAGAAACTCGATGACGTCGCCTTCTTGCACCACATAGTCTTTACCTTCGAAGCGCAACTTGCCGGCGGTCTTGATCGCGGCCTCGCTCCCGAACTGCTCGAGGTCCTCGACGGAGAACACGCGTGCACGCGCGAACTTCGCCTCGAGGTCCGAGTGGATCACCCGCGCGGCGGCCGGGGCGAGCGTGCCCTTCTTGATCGTCCACGCGCGGACCTCCTTCTCGCCGGCGGTGAAGTACGATTGCAGGCCGAGCAGGCGGTAGCACTCGCGCGCGAGGGTCGCGAGCGCGGGCTCGACGAGGTTGTAGGCCGCGAGTAATTCGCCGCGATCCGCTTCGGGGACCTCCGAGAGCTCGGCCTCGACCTTGCCGCACAAGACGACAACGCCGGCACCTTCGTTGGCGGCGCGCTCCTTCACGAGGTCACTCCACTTGTTGCCGTTCGGCAGGTCACCCTCGCCGACATTGCAGCAGTAGAGCACCGGCTTGATCGTCATCAGGCCCCAGGTCGAGACCGCCTTCTTGTCGTCCTCGGAGAGGTCGAGCGTGCGAGCCGGGTTGCCCTCGTTGAAGTGCGCGAGGATCTTCTCGGCGAGCGCGAGCTCGGCCTTGGCTTCCTTGCCGCCCGTCTTCGCGAGACCTGACGCCTTCTTGTGGCGCTTCTCTACGGTCTCGGAATCGGCGAGCACGAGCTCGAGGTCGATGATCTCAACGTCGCGCATCGGATCGACCGAACCCGCGACGTGGATCACGTTCGGGTCGTCGAAGCACCGGACCATCATGATCAGCGCGTTGGTCTCGCGGATATTCGCGAGGAATTTGTTACCGAGGCCTTCACCCTTCGACGCGCCCTTGACGAGGCCGGCGATGTCCACGATCTCGACGATCGCGGGAATGACCTTCTGGGTCGGGATGTGCTTCTGGATCCGCTGCAACCGATCATCCGGCACGGGCACGATGCCCACGTTCGGCTCGATCGTGCAGAACGGGTAGTTCGAGGCCTCGGCCTTGCCGTTCGATAGGGCATTAAAGACCGTGCTCTTGCCCACGTTGGGGAGACCGACAATTCCGACGGAGAGGGCCATGGGGGCCATGCCTACCGTGGAGCCCCCCGGCATGGCAAGCTGCGGGCGATGATCCGATGGCTGGTGATCGCGGCTTTGGCAGCTGGCTGCGGCGATAACCTCGCGCCGCCCCCCGTAGATGTCGCCACGGTGCTAGCAGCGCTGCCGGGGGTCCACGACGTCGCGGCGATGCCCACGGCGGCCACCGGCGTTACCTATTACGTGCTGCACTTCACGCAACCCGTCGACCACGCCAACCCCGATGGCCCGACGTTCCTGCAGGAGGTGTCACTCCTTCACAAGGATACGACCTCGCCGATGATCGTCCACACCTCGGGCTACTGGGATTACTACCGGGACACGCAGGTCGAGCTGACCTACCTGCTAGGTGGCAACCAGATTTCGATCGAGCACCGGTACTTCGCCGGGTCGCGCCCGGATCCGGCGGACTGGTCGAAGCTCACGATCGAGCAGATGGCCCAGGACGAGCACGCGATCGTGACCGCGCTCAAGCAGCTCTACACTGGCGCCTACATCTCGACCGGTGGCTCCAAGGGCGGCATGACCGCGATCTTCTATCGCCGGTTCTTCCCCGACGATGTCGCGGGCACGGTGCCCTATGTCGCGCCGATCTCATTCGCGGCGCCGGATCTACGCTATCCAACGTACCTCGCGCAGATCGGCACTGCGGATTGCCGTCAGCACGTCCGTGACCTCGCGACCGAGATACTCTCGAACCGTCGCGCCGCGATGGAGTTGGCGGCAGCGGCTCAGGGCAACTCGTTCACGCGTGTGGTGATCGGCCCGGCGGTCGAGTCCGCGATCATCAGCTTCGAGTGGTCGTTCTGGCAATACTTCGGCATCACTCAATGCGCCAACCTGCCTGCCATCACCGATGATGATGCGACGCTGTTCAAGGTCCTCGATCGGGTGTCTCCGCCTTCGGATAGCGACGACGATCAGACCGGCCTGTTCGACGCGTACTACTATCAGGCGTACTTCCAGCTCGGCTATCCGGCGGACGGGACCGACACCTACTTGAAGCAATTCGAGATCTACGGCGACGCGGACTACGCCGGATCCCTGCCGACCGCGCAGCCCACCTTCGACGGTGGTGCGGCGATGGAGGACATCCAGGCGTTCGTCGGGAGCAGCGACAAGTTCGTGTTCGTATACGGTCAGTGGGATCCGTGGAGCGGTGGCCAGTTCGATCTCACGAGAACCCAGGATTCGTTGCTTCTTGTCAATGCCGTAGGCACACACAACTCCCAGCTCACCGACCTCGCGGCCGCGGATCGCGCCGCGGCGTACGCCAAGCTCGAGGCCTGGACCGGGGTGCGCCCGAAGGCCGCATCGATCGCCTTCGTGCAACGCGTCGCCGCACCGCGCCCGCGCATGCGCGCGTTGCGCGCGGTCCGCCAATCGCACTAGAGTCGTGGGCATGGCACGTGTCGTCCTGATCACCGGTTCGACCGATGGCATCGGCCGCGCCGCGGCGCGCCAGCTCGCGGCCGGCGGGATGCACGTGATCGTGCACGGCCGCAGCAAGACCAAGGTCGACCTCGCGCTCGCCGCCTTGCGCGAGGAGCTGCCGGGCGCGCAGCTCGATGGTGTGGCGTTCGATCTAGGGACGCTCGCCGGCATCAAGCGCGGTGCCGAGCTGGTGCTCGCTCTCGCGCCGAAGCTGCACGTGCTCGTCAACAATGCCGGCATCTTCGCGCCGGAGCGCGTGCTCAACGCCGATGGCATCGAGGCCACGCTCGCGGTCAACTACATCGCGCCGTACGCGCTGACCGCCTTGCTCGCGCCTCGCATGATCGAGAGCGCCGCCGAGGCGGGCGAGCCATCGCGCGTCATCGATGTCGCGTCGGTCGCGCATACGCGGGGCCGGATCCACCTCGAGGACCTCCAGCTCGCGAGCTCGTGGACAGGCTATGCCGCCTACGCGCAATCCAAGCTCGCGATCGTGATCCACGCGATGCAGATCGCGGAGCACTACGATCCGGCCCAGCTCGTCGCGTACAGCGTGCACCCCGGTGTGATCGCGACCAAGCTCCTGCGCCAGGGCTTCGGCCCGGTCCAGGGCAAGCCGGTCGAGCAGGGCGCGCAGGCGATCTCGATGCTCGCCGGTGGCGCCACCACCGAACCCTCGGGCAGCTACTTCGATCACGGCGTCGCGACGCCGCCGAGCTCGCTCGCGCGTGACGCCACCCTTCGCAAGGCGCTGTGGGACGCGACCGCGCGGCTCGCGAAGGTGTGAATGGAATCGGCGGACGAGCTCGCCGCGATCTCCGCCATCCTCGCCGAGGGTGACGAGCATGGTGCGTTCGCGAACGTGTGTGCGCGCCTCGCGTGGCCGATCGGCATCGAGCTCGGTCGCTCGCCCGGGTCCGAGCTCGGCCCGTGGATCGCGATGCTCGGCACGCTCGCCCTCGCGCGGGGCGCACCGAAGCTGCACGAGCTGACCGAAGCGGTCGTGCGCGATCCGGATAGCCCCGATCGGTTGTACGACCTCGGCTTCGCGCTGATCGATGCGGGCGTGCCGCTCGTCGCAGCGACGGTGTTGTGGAGGTGCCTCTCGCTCGTCGGCAACAGCGAAGAGGTGATGTGCGAGCTCATCTCGGCGCTCGAGACCGCGACCGCGTACGAAGACGCGTTCCGGTTGCTCGACGAGCGCGAGGCCCTACGCGCCGGCAGCTTCCTGTGCAGCTATCTCTACGCGTTCGATGCCGCGATGACCGGGCGGCTCGAGATCGTGCGCGCCACGCTCGCAACGCTCGTGCCGGCCGCGCCCACCCACGAGGTCATGCGCGGCACGATCGAGCGGATCGTCGAGCGTGCGGATCGTGTGGCTGGTGCGTGCGCGCTCGATCGCTCAGATCTGCGCGGGTGGCACTACGTGTTGACCGGCGGGCTCCTCCTTCATCGCTCGCCGTATGGGTTTCCCGCGCCGATGACCGGCCGCTACGCGTGGCTGCAAGATAGCTACGCGATGATCGCGACGGGGCTCGAGCGCTTGCGCCCGTTCATCACCGGGCTGCCGTGCATCTACGCGCCGGAGGGTCGTGATCACGAGATCGTGGCGCAGGCCGCGGCGCTCAAGTTCGGCTTGCCGGTCGCACCCTGGCCCGCGATCGGTGTGCCGGCGCCCGGGTTGATCATCGCGCACCGGCTCGAAACGATTTCTCCGGAGGCCCTCGCGGCGCTCGCGCACCGCAAGGTCGGTCAGCTGTTCTACGCACACGCGAGCCCGTGGACGCACGACTCGCGGATCGCGCCCGATCTCACGATGTGCCTGTACCAGAGCCTGAACGCACCGTGGGATCGCGCGCAGACTTACAGTGCCGATGCGGGCAAGGCGACCGCGGGGCCCGCCGACGAGCGGACCGTCGAGCTCATCGCGGCCGAGATCGTGGCGAGCACGCTGCTCGGCGACGCGGATCTCGAAGCCGATGACCCCGGCGGGTGGGAGGCGCTCGTCGCACGTGCGTGGCCGCTCGCGCTGGGGCCTCGCACTCGTTTGTGGGCAGGTGGTCCGGTTCCGTCCAACCGGTTCTAAAGCTGGTAGCCTCGGGATGTGAAAAAGATCCTCGTCGTCGAGGACGATCCGGTCAATCAGATGATCTTGATCGACTTCCTGGCGGCCAACGGATACGAGACCGTAGCAGCGTCCACGGGACCAGAAGGTCTCGAGCGTTTCGATCAAGAGAAGCCGGACCTCTGTCTCGTCGATGTCCAGCTGCCTCGCAAGAACGGCTTCGAGGTCGTGCGCGATATCAAAGCGCGCGGCACGAACACACCGGTGCTGCTGATGAGCGCGGTCTACAACGATCACGATCAGTCATCGCGTACGGTCCAGCTCGGCGCGCTCGCTGATGGCTATCTGTCCAAGCCGTTCGACCTCGTCGACCTCATGGAGCAGGTCAAGACGCTGCTCGGCGAGCGCTAGGGTTGCGGTATCCGAAGTTCGTCGCCGAGATGGCGGCGCCGGCGAATCGTCCGAAGCTGTGGTTCGGCATCTGGAGCGGCTTCGCGATCGCGATCGGGTTCGGCGTTCTCGCCGCCGCAGCGGCGTTCTTCGATCTCACGCCGTGGCGCTGGGCCTACGTTGGCTTGGTCTCGATCAAGCTGCTCACGAATGCACTCGCGTGGTGGGGGCTCGTCAGGGATCGCGCGGTGATGGAGACCCAGGGGCTGAACAGCACCGCGGATGTCATGCTGCTGACCGCGGCGATCTACTTCACGGGTGGACCGTACAGCCCGCTGCTCGCGACGTACGTGATCGTGATCGCGGTGCTGTCGCTCCTTTCGAACCTCGGCGTCACCGTGATGATGGCCGGGCTCGTGGTGATCTTGTACTCGGCGATGGTGGTCGGGATGGCGACGGGGCTCTTGCCGCCGACGCCCGTGCCCGGTGCCCCGGGCGCGATCCCGAGTGCGGGCTACGCGGTGACCGCGATCCTTTACTGCGTGCTCGTCGTCGGCGTGCCGGCGTGGTTCTCGGCAGCGACCCTGCGCATGCTGCGCGCCAAGGAGACCGTGCTCGAGGCTCGGACCTCGGACCTCATCAACGCGAACACGCAGCGCAGTCAGTTCGTCGCGTCGATGACGCACGAGCTGCGTACGCCGATCCACGGGGTCCAAGGCCTCGCGGACGTGATCGCGGCGGGCGTGTACGGGCCGGTGACCGAGAAGCAGAAGGAGGCCTGCGCGTCGATCAAGCGTAGCGCGCAATCGCTGCTCGGGCTGGTCGATGACGTGCTCAACCTCGCGCGTGCCGAGGCCAACCGGATCGAGGCGCGCCCGAGCGCGATCGATATCGCCGAGCTCGTCGAACGGGTGACCGCCTCGGTATCGTGGATGGTCGGCACCAAGCACATCGTGCTCGCCGCGGAGGTCCAGCCGGAGCTGCCGTTCGTGCAATCCGACCCGCGCTGGCTCGCGCACGTGCTCGTCAACCTCGTATCGAATGCCGTGAAGTTCACGCCCGAGGGCGGCACCATCGCGGTGCGTGCGCGCGAAGCCTCGGACGGGCAGGCGGTGATCCTCGACGTCATCGATAGCGGCATCGGTATCGCGCGCGAGGATCGCGAGCGGATCTTCGAGCCGTTCCTGCAAGGCGATGCGTCCGACGAAAAAGGCTATGGCGGGGTCGGCCTCGGCCTCGCACTGGTCGCACGGCTCACCGATCTGCTCGCGTGCAAGGTCGAGCTCGAATCGGAAGTCTCGAAGGGTTCGACGTTCCGCGTGATCGTGCCGTACCAATGGCACGGCCGAGCGGTCAGCCGCCTGATGCGCGCCGTGACGCCACCGCCTGGCGTGATTGACGGCTAAGCGACGACTAAGCGAGCGTGGCCAGGATCGCGGCCAGCTCTCTGGGCTGATGGCGCGCCATCATGTGGCCCGACTCGGCAAGGATCTCGTGGCGCGCATTCGCGAAGTAGGCGCGGCGGACGGCTCGCTCGGGCTCGGGCAGGTTGAGCTCGGTCTTGGCGCCATCGATCACCACCACCGGGCACGTGATCCGTTTCCAGAACTGCGCCGCGGCATCGCGGCGGAACGGATACACGCCGCTCGTGAGGTGCAGCGGATCGTGCTTCCACACGTAGCCCTGCTCGGTCTTGTTCGCACCGTGCTCGGCGAGCCGGAGCGAGAGTGCTTCGCCGAGTAATGGATCGTGCCTGCGCAAGCGGGCGGCCGCGAGCTCCAGCGTCGCGATCGGATTGAACGCGGGGCGTGCATTGCGCCAGGCATCGATCCACAGCCCGGCACGCTTCCCGAGCTCGACCTCGCTCTGATCCGGAGGTCCGAGACCCTCGAGGATCGCGAGACCCGCGAGGCGTTCGGGCCGCGTGCCAGCCCAATACGACGCGACGTTGCCTCCCATCGAATGGCCGACCACGATCAAGCGCTGCTTCGTGACTCGCGCGACCACGGCATCGAGATCCGCGACGTAGTCCATGAAGTGGTAGTAGCCGCCCGCGCCGGTCCAATCCGAATCGCCGTGACCGCGCAGGTCGACCGCGACGACGTGTGCGTTCGCGTGCTCGGCGATCAACGGCGCGACTTCGTGCCAGCCGTACGCGAAATCCAGAAAGCCGTGGACGAGCACGTACGTCGTCTCGGTCGGGCGCGGCGGATCCCACTCGAGCACGTGATAGGTGAGCCCGGTCGGTAGCGCCAGGCGACGCGAGCGCATCGTCAGTTGCCGACGCCGATGCTGTAGATGTTGCCACCGGTATCGGTCATCCACAGCTCGCCGGCTGCATCGGCGTGGATGCTCGACGTACCGCCGAAGCTGTCTGTCGGCAGCTCGGTCGTCGACATGCTGGGGCCCATCGGGTTGTACAAGCCCCGGTTCAGCTTCGCGTTGGCGTAATCGGTGAAGTAGTAGTTGCCGGAGATGCCGGGGTAGTTGCGACCGCGATAGACCTGACCCCCGATGATCGCGAACCAGTGGTCGCCGCTGTGGCTCTTCTCGACGACGGGCACCGTGAGGCCAGTCGTCGCGCAGCTGTTGGCCCCGTTGTTGTTACAGTTGCCGTTGTTCGCGTTGTACGGATGGGTCGCCTCGTAGACCGACCAACCGAGGTTGACCGGGTTGCCGGGCGTGCCGTTGATCTGGGCGGCCGGAATCACGTCGATCTCCTCGTACGCATCCTGGCCAACATCGCCGATGTAGATGTCGCCGGTCATCCGATCAAAGCTCCAGCGCCAGCCGTTGCGCAGGCCGCGGAACAGGATCTCGGGCTCGCCGCCGCCGCCGGCGTACGGATTGTTCGCGGGGATCCCGTACGGCTTGCCGTTCGCCGGGTGATCGACATCGATGCGCAGCATCTTCGCGAGTAACGGCTCGCATCCGTTCGCGATGCACGCCGCATCGGTGCGATCGATCGCCTGGCCGTTCTTCTTCGGATCGCCGGCCGAGCCGCCATCGCCGGTCGTGAAGTAGAGGAGGCCGTCGGAGTTGCCGAACTCGAGCATGCCGGAGTTGTGGTTCTCGAACGGATCCGGAATCGACAGGATGATGTCGCCGGTCGGCATCGCTCTGCTGTTGTTGGTCGGATCGACCTGATAGTGCGCGAGCACGTTGGCCGTCGCGGTCGTGTAGAAGATGTAGAACTTGCCATTGCACGCGTAATCGGGATGGAACGTGAGGCCGAGCAAGCCGCGCTCGCCCGTCGGACCATCAGCCACGACCGTGCTCGACACGTCGAGGAACGGTGTCGCCCCGATCACGCCGTCCTTCATGATCCAGATCTTACCGGTCTGCTGGACGATGAATTGACGTGCATCGTCGAGCGGCGAGGTCACGAGCAGCGTCTGGCCACCGGCGAGCGTGGTGACCTTCGTGAGCTTCACGGTCGTGCCGGTCACCACGTTCGGCGCGGCGAGCGCAGGTCCTGCCGTGTTGACGCACGTTGTGGCATCGCTGGTGCTCGATCCGGATCCGGATCCGGATCCGCCACCATCACCGGTAGCCTTGTCATCACCTCCGCAGGCGGCCAGAGCGACAGCCAGAGCGACAGCCAGAGCGACGAGGACGAATGCTAGTTGAGACCTCATGGCTACGGACTGTACCCCGGGCTAAGCGCCAGGTGGCTCCGGAACGCGCTTGCCGGCTCGTTCGGCGATCGTGCCGAATACCCACAGCACGCCACCAACGATCAGAAACGGCACGAGGAAGACCCACATCGTGAAGCCCGATGCGAGCCCGAAATAGGCGATCGCGCACACCATGCCGACGAGCCACGAGACGATCGCGACGATGTAGCCCGACAGCATGATCTTGCGCTTGCGCAGCGCGGCCTCGAGCTTCTTGAGAAAGTAATCAGCCTCCACGGGGTCGAGCTCGCCGATCAACTTCGCGAGGTCCTCTTGGCTGCCTGAACCGAAAGCTCTCTCGACCATCGGATCTTCGCTCGGCAGCTTTGCCACGCCGCTATCTTACCATGAGTGCTATACGAGGCCCGTGCTTCGTATCGACGACGATCTGAGCCGCTCGCTCATGTTTGGTTCGGCTCCGCGCCGGATCGTCTCCTTGGTGCCGAGTGACACGTATTCGGTCGTCGCGCTCGGCGCTGAAGATCGGCTGGTCGGTCGGACCACGTACTGCGAGCACGCGAACGCCGCGACGACGGTGGGCGGTACGAAGGATTTCGATGTCGAGGCGGTGATCGCCCTCGAGCCCGATCTGGTGATCGCGAATCAGGAAGAAAACGCGCGCAAATCTCTCGAGGCGCTCGCGGCTCGCGGCGTGCGGATCTACGTGTCGCTGCCGCGCACGGTGGAGCAGGGTATCAACCACGTCGCGAAGCTCGCGCGGATCCTGCAGACTGGCGATGCGGGCAAGGCGCTCGTGAAGCGTGGCTACGACTTCGTGCAGCGGGCACCGATCGCGGTCCGCGAGAAGGCGTTCATGCCGATCTGGATGGCTCCGCTGATGACGCTCAATGCCGACACGTTCGGCTCGGACATGCTTGCGCGCGTCGGCGTCGCGAACGTGTTTGGCGATCGGCTGCGGCTCTATCCGCTCGCCGCGGATCTCGGCAAGGGACCCGAGGCCGAAGCGAATGGCCGCGACGTGCGCTACCCGCGCGTGACGCTCGCGGAGATCACCGCGCGCGATCCGGACGCCGTGATCTTGCCCGACGAGCCGCACGCGTTTTCCGCGGCCGACGAAGCGATCTTTCACGAGGCGGCCCCCCGCGCGCGCGTGGTCCGCGTCATCGGCAAGGATCTCTTCTGGTACGGCGCGTGGACGATCGATGCGCTCGATCGGCTCGCCGCGCAGTTAACGCCCGGCAACTAGCCGGTTGTAGAGCGCGTCGACGAACCGCTCGACCGACGGTGGATGGCGCGCGAAAAACAGCGACGGCTCCACGAGCTCGAGCTCCATCACCATCGGGTGGCCTCGTTCGTCGCGCGCCAGATCGACGCGCGCGTAGAGCAGTTCGCTCGCGATCGGCGCGAGCGCGGCGAGCGCGACCTCGCGCTCCTCGGGCGTGATCGGGAACGGGCCGGTCACGCGCTCGGCCTGGCCGGCAAACCGCGGTGACTTGCGGATCGCGTGCGACAGCTCGCCATCGATCCACACGAGCGAGCGCTCGCCATAGCCATCGACCGAGGTGACGTACGGCTGGAGCAGCGCGGCGCCATGTGCGGTGAGCTCGGCGCAGTGCGCGACCGCAGCTGGATCGTTCGCCTCGAACACACGCGTGCTGATCGAGCCCGCACCGACCTCGGGCTTGATCACGCAGCGCTCGTTCGGCACATCGATCGCGAAGCCTTGCTCGACGACGGTGGTCGGCACGACGGGCACGCCGCGGTTCGCGAGCTCCAGCAAGTAGCGCTTGTGAATGTTGCGGCGCACGATCGAGGGAGGATTGAGCACGACACCGACGGCCGCGACGCGATCGAGCCACGCGAGAAAGGCGACGACGTCCTCAACGTAGTTCCAGGTCGACCGGATGATCGTCGGGCCGGGCTCGTCCCACGCTACGTCTGGATCGTCCCACGCGAGGAGCTCGTGCTCGACGCCCGCGCGCGTGAGTGCAGCGGCGAGGGGCGCCGCATCGGCATCAAATTCGGGCAGCTCCTTGCAGGTCGCGATCCGGATCTTCACAGCGCGCTCGCGAGGTCGTCGAATAGATCGTCCTCATGCTCGAGCCCGACCGAGAGGCGCAGTAGCTCGAATGGCGTGGGGCTGCCCGCACCTTCTGCGGTGTGGCGATGCTCGATCAAGCTCTCGACGCCGCCGAGCGAGGTCGCCGGCATCCAGACGCGGAGCTTCTTCACGAGCGCGATCGGCTCCGCGACCCGGATCGACAGCATGCCGCCGAAGCCACCGTGCATTTGCCTCGCCGCGATCGCATGCTGCGGGTGGTGCGGCAGCCCTGGATAGTCGACCGTGACGCCGCGCTCGGTCAGGCGCCGCGCGAGCGAAAGCGCAGTCTTGCTCTGGCAATTCACCCGCGCGAACAGCGTTCGCATACCGCGTTGGAGCAGCCACGCTTCGACGGGCCCGAGGCACGCGCCCTCGACGTGGCGGATGTATTCGAGCTCGGCCCACGCCTCGTCGCGCACGCGCGTGACCAGCGCTCCAGCGAGCACGTCGGAGTGACCGTTCAAGTACTTCGTCGCCGCGTGCATCACGAGGTCGGCGCCGAGCTCGAGTGGTCTGGTGTGGACGGGCGTGGCACAGGTCGAATCGACCGCGAGCCGCGCGCCCACGCGATGCGCGAGGTCGGCAACCGCCGCGATATCGGTAACGTCCCACGTCGGGTTCGCCGGGGTCTCGATCCACACGAGCTTTGTGGTCGGCCGCAGCGCGGCAGCGACGGCAGCGAGGTCGGTGGTGTCGACGAAATCGAGTGCGACGTTCCAATCGGCGCTGAACTTCTGGAGCCAGTTGCGGATCGCGAAATAGCCGACGCGCGGCACGACCGCATGATCGCCAGCGCGTAGCCACGCGCGAAAAACCGATGTGGCGGCGGTCATGCCCGAGGCATTCACGAGTGCCGCCGCACCACCTTCGAGCTCGCACAGCAGGCGCTCGGCCGAGAGTACGGTCGGGTTCTTGTCGCGCGTGTAGTCGCGCCCATCGATCAGCTGATACGCACCGTCGCGTGCGTAGGTCGTCGAGAGATGGATCGGTGGCACGACCGCGCCAGTCTCGAGGTCACGGTCGTAGCCCGCCTTCGCGGCGAGGGTCTCGGGTCGAAATGGTCTGGTCATGGCGGCAACACGAACCCGTAGCGCGTCATCACCTCGTGGCCCTCGGGCGATGCGATGTACGCAGCGAGCTGGTGCGCGGCCTCGGCCTCCGCGCCGGTGCCACACACGACGAGCTGCTGATCGATCGGTTCGTGGAGCGCTTCGTCGATCTCCAGCGATTCACCACCATCGGTGACCACCGCGAGCGAGCGAGCGACGATCGCGGCATCGACCGCACCGGTCTTCGCGAATTGCATCGTCGCCTGGATGTTCTCGCCGTACTTCACGCGATTCGCGATCTTGTCCCACACCCCGGATTTCCGGAGCGCTTCCTTCGCGGCCTTGCCGTACGGCGCGGTCTCGGGATTCGCGATCGCGATTCGCTCGAACCGAGGATCGGCGAGCTGGTCGAGTGTCTTGGGTGCCTGGATGCCTTTCGGGACCCAGACCACGATATGGCCACGCGCGTACGAACGAATGGAGGTCGCGTCGCACTTGCCGTTCGTGATGACGTCGTCGATGAATTTCTTACCAGCCGAGGCGAACAGAAAGAACGGTGCTCCCTGGTCGATCCGCTTCGCGAGCGAGCCACTCGAATCGAACGTGATCAGTGGCCGGATATGGGTCTTCGCCTCGAACGCGTTGCCCAGCTCCTCGAACGCGCGCGTCAGGTCGGCGGCAGCGGCGACGCGGACGGTGGGCTCGCTCGGCTTCGCTGAGCAGCCGAGGATGGCGACGAGCAAGGCAACGTGGCGCACCTGCCGAGGCTATCGCGGTATAAGTGCGAGATGGAACGCCGCGCGGTCATCATCGACGACGAACGTGATGTCGCGCGTCTTCTCGAGTTCAACCTGCGTAGCGCGAACTTCGTCGTCGAGAGCAAGATCAATGGCGCCGAAGGCCTCGCTGCGATTCGCGCCTCGCATCCCGATGTGGTGTTGCTCGATCTGATGCTGCCGGATCAATCCGGTTACGAGGTCTGCAAGGCGATCCGCGCCGATGCGGCGATCGCCGATACCGGCGTGCTGATGCTGACCGCCAGGGGTGAAGCCGAGGATCGCATCCTCGGGCTCGAGGTCGGCGCTGATGATTACGTCGTCAAGCCGTTCGTCGTGCGCGAAGTCGTGCTCCGCGTGACCGCACTCGCGAACCGTCTCGCCGAGCGCCGCGCGCGCGCGACCACGAGCACGGGTACGGTGATGAAAGCTGGCGCGATCGAGCTCGATCCCGTGACCCACGATGTCCGGATCGGCGGCGCGCTCACGCAGCTGCGCCCGCTCGAGTACAAGCTGCTCCAGTTGCTGGTCTCGGATCCGGGCCGCGTGTTCTCGCGCGAGGAGCTCCTCGCGCAAGTCTGGGATATGCGCGGTGACATCAACACGCGCACTGTCGACGTTCATGTCCGCCGCTTGCGGATCAGCCTGGGCGTGGCGGCGGACGTGATCGAAACCGTGCACGGCTTCGGCTACCGCGCGAAGCGCGACTAGTGCGCAATTCGCTCCGCAACCGGCTGCTCGCGCTGTTCCTGTTGCTGTTCGTCGTCGTCGGCGCAGGGACGTTGTACGCGATCGAACGTACGCTCGCGGATGATCTGCTCGCCACGCTCGATACGCGGCTCACGGAGCAGGGCAAGGCGGTCGCCGATTGGCTCGCCGAGGCTGGCCATCCCGACACGCTCGCGCCACGGCTCGCGGCCGTCACCCGCGCGCGGCTCACGATCATCGGGGCCGATGGCTCGATCCAGGGCGATTCGCTCGAGCCGACGATGGTCGGTCGGCCGATCGGCGAAGCGATCGAGGTCGCGGCCGCTCGACGCGGCGACATCGGCCACGCGGTCCGCTCGTTACGCCCGGACGAGCCGACGCAGTACCTCGTCGCCGTGCCCGCGGATCACGCGCGCGTGATCCGGCTCGCGGTGCCGCTCGTCGACATCATCGCGACACGCAAGAACATGCGGCAGCGGCTGCTGTTCGGGTTCGGCTTCGGCTTCCTCGGCGCGTTGCTGCTCTCGTACATCTTCGTGCGTGCGATCACGCGGCCGATCCAGGCGCTGACCGCGACCGCGGAGCGGCTCGCGAAAGGCGATTACACGATCGCGCCGTCCGAATCGGCGACCGCGGCCGGCGGTGAGATCGGCGTCCTCGCGCGCGCCATGACGGTGATGGCTGGCGAGGTCAAATCGCACATCGGCGAGCTCCAGCAGGAGCGCGATTTGCTGTCGGTCGTATTCGCGAGCCTTGTCGAAGGTGTCGTGTTGATCGATCGCTCGGGCGCGATCGCGCTGGCGAATGCAGCCGCGCAACCGCTCGTCGGCGACCGGCTGCCGGCGCCGCTCGCCGAGCTGGTTGCGCGCGCGCTCGAAGGCACGCTCGCGGATGCCGAGCTCGAGCTCGTCGGTCGCACGGTGCGCGCGAGTGCACGGCCGCTGGAGGCGCGCGGGCCCGCGGCGAGCGCCGCGGTGATCCTCGTACTCTACGACGTCACGCGGATGCGCGCGCTCGAGGCCGTGCGGCGCGAGTTTCTCTCGAACGCGGCTCACGAGCTGCGCACGCCGGTGACCTCGATCTCGGGGTACGCGGAGACGCTACTCGGTGCGCCGGTCGATGGCGAGACCTCGAAGGAATTCCTCGGCACCATCCATCGCAACGCGCAGCGGATCGCGAGCCTGGTCTCGGACCTGGTACTGCTCGATCAGCTCGGCGGTCGCGATGCGGTCGTCGGCGATCGTGTCTCGGTGCCGCTCGCGCAGGTCGTCAACGATGCGGCGCGCACCACGCGCGGCGTGACTCCGACCGCGCGGATCCGGATCGCGGTCGCGACCGATGTCTCGGTGCTCGGCACCCGTGACGGGCTCGACCACGTGGTCCAGAACCTCGTCGACAACGCGGTCAATTATGGCGGCGGCACGCAGGTGCTTGTCGAGGCAGCGTGCCACGACAAGCGGGTTCGCCTGTCGGTCTCCGACGCCGGATCCGGAATTCCGAAGGGGCAGGAGGAGCGCGTGTTCGAGCGGTTCTATCGCATCGACCCCGGCCGCAGCCGTGATCGCGGTGGTTCTGGTCTCGGCCTCGCGATCGTCAAGAGCCAGGTCGAAGCCATGGGTGGACGGGTTTGGCTCGAGCACGCCGATCCGGGTGCGCGCTTCGTGATCGAGCTCGATGCAGCGTAGAGGCAGGGCGTGCGATAATCGGGCGGTATATATGCGCCGGGTCATGCAGCATTGCATCGCGTCGGGCATGGCCGTGTCGCTCGCTTTGAGCAGCGGTTGTTCGTTCGCGCTCGTGCATGGAGGCAAGCCTTCGCCGGCTGCGGTTAACGACTGCACCACGAGCCGGCTCGGACCGATCCTCGATTCGGTGTTCACCGCGGTCATGCTGATCACCGTGGTCCAGTCGCTCGCGACGAGCGATGCTGAGTGGCAGAAGCAGCTGTGTGACGTCAGTGACCCGAATTGCTCGCCGCCGATCTCGCAGGGCGGCGCCGCACTGATCTTCTCGCCGCTCGCGCTGCTCGGTGCGGCGGGCATGTACTACGGCTTCACGCGCACGTCAGAGTGTTACAATTTGCAGCCGCGCATCGAGGACGCACCGCAGCCCATGCCGACGACGGTCGTGACCCCGCCTGTCGCCGCGCCGCCGGTCGTGACCCCGCCTGTCCCCGCGCCGGCACCTCCGGTGCTCGCGCCTCCGCCCGTGGCCGCGCCAACGCCGACGGCGCCAACGGCGCCACCGACGACGGCGGTCCCGGCGAACCCGTACGGCGCTGCGAAACCGGCACCTGTGGTGAAGCGCAAACCCACGCCGAAGCCAAAACCCGATGCCCCGCCGGCGCCTCCGGTCGGGATTCCACTGCCGGGCGGGCCGTAGCTCTCCATGATGAGTCCCCAAGTGCAGTGGGCCGTGGGTCTCGCGTTGGCGATCATCCTCACGGCGGCGCTGGTCAATCGGTTCGCGCCGAAAACCCGCTCGCGGCTACGCACGATCGCGATCCTCTACGTCTTGTACTTGCTCGCGCTCGGTTCGAGCCACCTGCTCGCAGACATCGGCGAGCACGACTGGGCGCGGCGCACGTTGATCGCGACCGAGATCCTGCGCGTGTTCCTCGTCGTCAATCTGACGACGACGCTCGTGTTCCGGCTGCTCATACGCGGGCTCGGCCTCAAGGTCCCGACGATCGCGAGCGACCTCCTCGTCGGACTCGGCTACATCGTCGCGACGGTCGGCGTGTTCTCTCAGCACGGCCTCGATCCCGTCGGTGCGCTGGCGACCGGTGCCGCGGTGTCCGCGATCCTCGCGTTCTCGCTGCAGAGCACGCTGGGCAACATCCTCGGTGGCGTCGCATTGCAGCTCGATGGCTCGATCCACGAAGGCGACTGGATCCAGCTGGAGAATGGTAAGCAGGGCCGAGTCCTGGCGATTCGCTGGCGTCACACGCTGATCGAGACCCGCGACTGGTCGACGATCGTCGTGCCGAACGCGTCGCTGCTCGCGAACAACATCACGATCCTTGGTTACCGCGACGGCCTACCGGCACCACAGCGGATGTGGGTCTACTTCAACGTTGATTTCCGGTTCGCGCCAAACCAGGTGATCCAGATCGTCACCGATGGCTTGCTGGGTTCGCCGATCGAGAACGTCGCCGGGGAGCCGAAGCCGAACGTCATCTGCATGGACTTTTCACGCGACGGGAAGGATTCGGTCGCGCTCTACGCCGTTCGCTACTGGTTGATCGATCTCGCGGCTGACGATCCGACGAGCTCGCGCGTGCGCGCGCGGATCTTCACAGCCCTCAAGCGCGCGAATATTCCACTCGCCGTTCCCGCGGTGATGAACCTGGTGCAGGTCAATGACCGTGCGCGGGAGCAAACGCATCGAGAACGCGATCAAAGCACGCGGCTCGGTGCGCTCCATGTCGTCCACATGTTTCGCGGTCTCACCGAGGACGAATTGCGCATCCTCGCCGGGGGTGTCACGGCTGTCATCTACACCAAGGGCGAGACCATCACGCAGCAGGGTGCGACCGCGCACTATCTCTACGTGCTGACGAAGGGCAGCGTCGAGGTCAAGGTTCGCAAGCTCGACAATCCGGGGATCGAGGCTCGTGTGATGGCGACGCTCGACGCACCTGAAGTGTTCGGCGAGATGGGCTTGATGACCGGCACGCCGCGCGGTGCTGATGTCGTCGCGAAGACCGATGTCGAGTGCTTGCGGCTCGACAAACCGACGTTCGAGCGCGTGCTGTTAGCGCGCCCCGATGCGGCGAAGGAGCTCGCCGACAAGCTGGCGCTGCGCCGCGCGAACAACACCCGAACCGAGCACATGAACGAGACCGAGCTCGCGCACCACCACCACAACGAAGCCGCGCGGATCCTCGGCGGTATCAGAGAGTTCTTCGGGCTCTGATCCGGTCGGCGACGGTGCCGTGAACCCGCGCGCGCGCTGCTGCGCCGAAGCTCGCGCGGTCAAAGGAGCCTCAGTCGTCGTAGATCGTGATCAGATTGTAGCCGCGCTGGTTCGGTGCCTCGGTGTAGACGATCGCGAGGCCGGCCAACCCACCGGCGCACTTGATGCCGACCACACCACCATGATCGAGCCAGAAGTTCGCATCGGCGCGCAGCACCTCGTACTTCGGCGGCGTACAGGCGGGTAGGTCTTCGAAGTGCTGGCCGAGGAGCTGGCCATAGTGCGTGCGAGGAGCGGCGGCGACGCAACCACCCGTGCCGACCGTGCGCTGCGCGAGGATCGGATAGAAGTTGCCGACGTTGCGGCGCTCGCGCGTGACGGGGTAGGGCGTGCCGTCTTCCTTGGCGAACTGCGCCTTCTGATCGTCTTCGAGGTTCTTCATCCGACCGTTGAAGTCGTAGCGATGAAGCAGGATCTCGTACTCGCCGACCGCCGAGAAATCGAACAGGGAGACGTACGAGGCCTTGTCGTTCAACACGGCCTTCTCGAAGTCCGCCGCGACCCGCGCTGCGAGATCCGCGGGCGCAGGGTGAGCGGGCTGCGCTGTCGGTGCGCAAGCCGACACCGTGACCAGAGCGAGCGTTACGCTGCGTGCGCCCACGTGTCACCGTAATCTGCGAGGGCCGAACCAACGGGAATGCCGAGCGCTTCGAAGCCCGGCACGAGCACCTCACGGACGCAGGTCGAAAAGATGACGCGCTCCTCGGCGGGGGTCATCAAGCCGTGATCGCGCACCGCAGGCGTGACATCACCGACCGGACGCTCGCGCTCGACGATGTTCGCGACGCCGCGCAAGGCGCGTGGCAGCATCTCGGCGGCCGCATCGATCACACCCTGGCCACCGTGCTCGATCGAATGTCGCAAGTACGACCAGCCGAGCCTCGCGTGCATCACTTCATCGGAGTAAATCGAGGTGAGCACCGCCTGGGCGACCGGATCGACCGTGAGGTCGCGGGTCTCCGCGAGCACCGTGGTGGCATAGGTCTCCGAGACGCACGACACGAGCATCGTGTTCGCGAGCGCCTGGTGCAGCTTCGGCCGCTGAGGATCATCCGGAAGGGACGACATCGCAGGGGTGGGCAGCCGCTGCTCTCCCGAATAGATCTGCGCCATCCGCAGGCACATCTCGGCGTGCCGAACTTCGTCGATGCCCGCTCGCAGGCACAGCGACAGGACATCGGCCGGCGCCATCGCGGCGACGAGATCGATCGCGAGCACCGAGAATGTCGAGACCGCGAGGTACTCGGCCTCCGACCGTCGCATCCACGTGCCCGCGAGCCGTGCACGCTCGGCGTCTGTGAGTCGCGATGCGGTCGATCGCGCCCATGGAATCGGTACCGAGCGGCGCCGCATCAGGCGATGGTGTTCGGCTTCGAGGGGCGTGCCCGAGAGCCACCAGGGGCTCGTGGGCTCGTAGGTCTCGTCGCCGCGCGACGCGGATTCTTCGAGCGTGTGAACGTCCATGGGGTTGCTCAAGCGAGGACGAAGCTGCGACCGGTCGGACGATCGCCTTGCGCGCGCGGACGCGGCGTGGGGTTGGGATCCTTCTTTTCGGTCGGCTTGTTCGCCTTCTTCGGCGCGGGCATGCCCGACCCAGACGACCCCGGACCTGGACCGGCTGGATCTTTCGACGGCGGCACCTTCTCGGCGGGTGCCTTGTCGACAGGCTTATTACCGGGCGGTGCCTTGTCGCTCGGCGGTTCGCTCGTCTTGTCGACGGGCGCATTCTTCGCCGGTGGCGGCGCATCGGCGCGCGCGAGTAACGGCGAACCGATCATCGCGCCTGCAACCACGACCGTTCGAAAGATCGACTTCACGCGAGCACGAAGCCGCGGCCGGTCGGGCGACCACCACCACCACGCGGGCGCTTTTTCGCGGCGGCATCGGCAGCGGTCTGATCATCGTTGGCTTTCTGAACGGCAGCGGCCTGATCAGCAGCGGCCTTATCGGCTGCGACCTTGTCGTCGGCGACCTTCTGATCGGCAGCGGCCTTATCAGCGGCGGCCTTGTCCGAAACAGCCTTGTCATCGGCGAGCTTTTGATCGGCAGCGGCCTTGTCGGCAGCTGCCTGGTCCGGCTGTACCGGGCCCGCCTTCGGGCTGCCACCACAACCGATGGGCGCCGCCAGCATCGCGCCCGCGAAGACAACTGTCCGCCAGATCTTCCCGCTCGTCTCGCTGTGTTTTGCCATGGCCCTGACGATGCCATCGCCCCCGACTGATTGCCAGCTACGACAACACGAAGCCGCGACCCGTGCCGCCGCCGCCATCGTCGTCGGCGCCACGCGGCCGATTTGGAGAGTCGGCAGCATTGCACGGATCTGCCGGATCGGTTGCGGCCCCCGCGTTAGGATCGGGCTTCGCGTCCGGCATCGTCGACGAGGTCGTCGGTGCCGCCGTGTTATTCGGTGTCGTCGCAGCCGGCTTGGGCTTGCACGCCGGTGCACCGAGCATCGCGCCCGCGAAGACGACCGTCCGCCAGATTGTCTGAGTGGTTTCGCGCTTCATGTAGACCGAAAGCTTGCACGCCTCGCGATCGGTGTGCAACCCGCAACGATCCCACGTGTCATGTCGAAGGTTCGTTCGGAACGATCGGCATCGAGATGCTCGTGCGTGCCGCGCCGGTCGTCTGTGCCATCAGCCCGCGCATCCGGAACACGAGCTCGCCGACGATCGCCTCGGACATCTCTGGCCGATCCGAGAGCAAGCGCTTGAAGCCTTCGCCCGGCACGCGCAGCGTCCGCGTGCGTTCGAGCGCGCGCACGCTCGCCGAACGCGGCGCAGAATCGAGCACCGCCATCTCGCCGATGCATGCACCGGCGCCAGCTTCGCTGATCGTGGTCTCGGGCCGCCCACCTTCGACAGCGTCGCCACCTACGAACACGCGCAGCTTACCCTTCACGATCAAGTAGACCGCATCGCCGACATCGCCCTCGCGGAACAGCTCCTTGCCTGTGTCGACCATGCGCTCCTCGACGATCGTGGCGAGCTCTTCGAGATCCTCGGCATCGAGCTTCATGAAGATCGGTACCTGGCGGATCAACATCATCTTCTCGATCTTCGTGAGCGATGTCATCGCAGCGTTCGCATCGAGCGTCGCGTACACCCCAGCCTGGCCGAACCCCTTCGTGGTCTGCGCGAGGATCGCCGGATCGATCGCCGGCATGCTCGGCGAGTTGTTCGTGCCGCCTGCGACCGCACGGACCGCGGCGTGACGTACAGACTGATCCGGATCATCAAGCACCTTCGTAAGGACATCGCGCGTGAGCCGCTGCTTCGCGCCCATCGCGCGGACCGCGGCTTCGCGCACGATCGCGTCGTGATCATCGAGCAGCGCGAGTAGTGCTGCGCGCGCGTCGTCACCTTCGAAGCGCGTGAGCAGGACCGCACCCGCGGCGCGCAGATGCCGGGACCCATCCGGCATCACCGCGAGGATCGGCGCGAGCGCGAGCGGCTTCGCTTCGTTGCGCGCCAGCCTGCTCACGAGATCGAGCAGCGGCTGGACGAGCACGGGCTCCTGCTGGGCGAGTGCCTCGAGCTGGATCGGCCGCAACACGCCACGCTGCTTCGCGAGGTGTCTCACCCGCTCGACCTCGTCGCTCTTGGTCATGACCGCGAGCACGCCAAGTGCGTGCGCGACGTGCTCGTGCGCGCGACGCAGACAGAGGTGCTCGACGAGCGCGAGGCTCGCGGATTCTTGCGTGCCGGAGCTCGGCGCATTGGCGACCTCCGCGGCCTCGGCGAGCAACGCCACGTGCGCGAGCTCGCTATCATAGATCGCGGCGATCGGGCCGCCCGGCGCGAGCAGCGAGGCGAGGGCGTCGTGCTCTTCCGCTTCGCTCACGCCACGCTCGGCACGCAGCTGCGCGAGCGTGGCGGGCTCGGTGCCTTGGCGCGCGGCCTCGATGACGATCCGCGCTAGGTCCTTGCGATATTGCTGCGTCGCGAGCCGCTGTTCGACCGAGCCTTGATACGCCGGATCGAATAGCTGGCGCTCCTCGGCGGAGAGCTCGCCCATGATCTTCTGGTGATCCTTGTCGCTGACGCCGAGCTGCGCGCGCAGGCTATCGAGCAGCACCATCTCGTTCCGCGTGACGAGACCGTCGGCCACCATCTCGCGCACGGTCTCCTTGTACGCGCGCAGGCGCGCCTCGCGCTGCTTGGTCCGTTCGGTGTGGAGCAAATAGATGTCCTTGAGATCGTCGGACGGGGGGGCATCGCCCCACTCCCACTTCTTGAGGATCTTCTGCGCGAACTTCTCCTGGACGTACTGGTCCTCGCGCCGGCCGAGCCGCCGCATGAAAATCGCGGTCGAGCTGAACACGACGAGCAAGCCCCAGCCCGTGACGATCCAGTGTGGCAGCCTCTGCAGGCTCGGTTGTCCCGCGAAGCAGTAAAACGCGTTGAACGCGACGAGCCCCGCGAAGGCGAGCATGCCGTGACGCACGCGCCTGACCAGCACATCCTTCTGCTCGGGCGTCGCGTCGGTGGCAAGCTCGCCCCGCTGGCGCTGCATGACGATCACGCGCTCGACCAGTGCGAACACCGCGAAGCTCACTGCACCGAACACCACGAGCGTGAGCGGCGCCGCAACGATCCGCGGGATGAACGGCGCGAACGTGAAGCCTGGCTCGAACGCATGGCTCGGCAGGTCGCGCTGATACGTCCACGCGCCCGAGAAGTAGTAGCTCCAGTTGCCGGCGACCAGGTAGTAGTAGGCGTAGAACCCGACGACGATGCCGGGCCACGCGAAGTACGCGACTCGACGCGGACGCTCGCCAGCTTCTTTCCAGTAGCCCTGCTCGAGGTCGATATCGGGACAGTGCTTCTTGCACGCGACGCACGGCGCGCACTGCGACGTGAGCTCGCTCGGGCGTCCCGTGGACGAGCGCGAAGGCTCGGTGTAGATCTTCTCGACGAAACCGACCGGGCACAGGAAGTTGCACCAGGTCTTGCCGCCGTACACGAAGCTCGTGACGACCGCCGCGACGACCACGGCGCCCAGGAAGCCCGCGAGCCACACTGCGCTGCCGTTCGTCGCGACGAGGCGCAACGACAGGCACCCGATCATCAGGACGAGCTGGACGTAGAGATAGTGCTTCGCCATCCAGTCGCTCATCTTGCGAGCGCCCGGGCGACCCATCAGCCGACCGAACTGGCCCATCACGGCGAGCGGACAGATCCGGCGCCACACGTGATAGCCGGCCGTCATCCAGAAGAACGGTAGGGCGGCGATGCAGACCGTCCACACCAGGCGATTGCCATGCTCCACGCCGAGCACGACCGGAATCGTCGCAGCGAACGCTAGCAGCATCACGATGCGTGAGGCGAGCACCCATCTCGGCGCGGTGCCACCGTCGGTAAAAGCAGCCCAACCGCCAGCGGTGGTCTTCGCAGCTCTACCTCTGGAGACGGGGTTCTCGCCTGCCTTGTCGAGGACTGGCAGCTTCCTTACTTCGCGAGCGGGCAGGTGAGTCCCTTACCGGCGTCTTTGCCGAGGAATTGCTCGAATAACTTCTTGCCGCGGCACTCCTGGTGCTGCAGGAACTCGAGCGTGAACGTCGACCAATCACTGGTCGGAACGATCTGGAAGTTGAGCGTGGCAAGGGCGTGGTTCAAGGCCTTGGGCACACCCGCGTGCGGATCGGTGTTGGCCGGATCGCCGTAATCGTGCATGCCGAAGTTGCGGATGTGGCATTGCGCGCAGGTCATGCCGTTCTCTTCACCGAGGTCGCGACGACCATCGGCGAGTGGCATCGTCGAGACCATCCAGCTCAGCTTGTGCTCGATGTAGAGGTTCGCGGCATCGCGCTTGCCGTTGACGGGCTTGCCGTTCTTCATGTCGGGCAGATCGACGAAGCCCATCGTCTTACGACACAGGATCTCGTAGCCCGGGTCGTGCTTCTCGTTCGGGTTGAACTTCGTCGCACACTTTGGCTCCCACGTCGCGCCGTCCTTGCTCGGCTGGGTATCGGTCCAGAAGCCGGGAATCGCGACGTTGACGTACGCCTGCGTCGCGCCATCACTCGTGCGGAACGGCTTCATCGCGTTCCAGCCCCAGCCATCGCCGCTCTTGTAGCTACCGTCGCTGTTGCGCGCCGAGCCGCCACCCATGCGGCCTTCCATCGCGATGCCGATCTCGAAGCCGTGGAGGTACGGCTTGGTCTTGGTGTCGTCGAATATCATGACGTCGGTCATCAGCGCCGAGACCGCTCTGCCATGCGCGACTTCATCTTTGACGAACGCTGGATTCACGCCGCCGTTCTTCATCAGATGTTTCGCAACCATGCCGAGGAAGATCTTGTTGTTCGCGTCGCGCTCTTCATCGGGGCGCGGTAGCGCGGGCACGTACTCGACCACCGGACGGAGCCGGAACATCGCGTAGACGGGCTCGATCGAAGCTGCCTTGTAGACGACGCGCAGCTCGGTCCACGCCTTGTCGATGCGCGGCCGGAACGCGACCAGGTGCCAGCTCTTCGGATCGCCGAACGACGCGCGATCGAACTGCGGTGAGCGAGGATCGAGGCGTGGATTGTTGTGGGTTTCGGCGAGGCCCTGCAGCATCTGGTCGTACGCGAGCTGCGCGGTCAGGGACATCTTCAACTGCGAGCGTTGCGGCTCGGGAATTTGCAACTTGAAGGTCTGCGCGCCCAATTCGAGCAAGCGATCGATCGGCCAGTCCTTGTTGACCTGCTCGAGGCGCTTCTCCGAGTGCACGAGCAGCAGGGTCTCGATGATCGGCGCTTGCTCGGCCGCCGTCGGTGCGGGCTGCGCATCCTTGACGACGCCGATCGCGAACGCCCTCTTCGTCGTCTTTCCGCGGCCAGGCTGCGTGATCGTGACCTCGAATTCGGCCTTCGGCTGATCGCTTGTCGCCGGGGTCCACGCCACGGTTTGCGTGATCGGATCGAAGCGCGCCGACGGCGGGAGCTTCGTGACCTCGACGCGGGTCTCGTCGAGATCTTGATCGATCACCGCGGTCGAGAACGAGATAGTCTGCCCGAGCCCGACTTTCTTCCACGCGGGTGCAAAGAACTCGACCTCGTGCGCGTCCGGCACGGTGAATTGCGCGATCGCCGATGCGGTGACCTCGGGCGCCGCTGGGCAGCTCGCGCTGACCGGCAACAGGGTAGGTGGTGGTGATCGAGGCGTCGGAGCTTCGACGGGCAACCCCGACGATGAACTACCGCACGCCGACAAGGACAGGACGAGGACCCACGCGCTCCGCATGTCATCACACTCTAGCACCATGATCGGGGCTACTCGACGCGGACCCGGCCTTGCTGCTAACGCAGCGCCTACTTCATGGTGACGGTCGCTTTTGCGACCACCGCGTCGCCCGTCGTCACTAGCTGAACCATATAGGTCTTGCCCGAGATGAGGCCTTCATCTTCGTTGATCGAGATGTCGCCGGTAAGCACGTTGCTCTTCGGATCGATGCCGTCGAGTTGCTGGTTGGCGGCGAGCTTGCCGTCCTTCATGAACTCGAGCGTCAGCTTCGCGCTGCCGGTCTTTGTGAGAAACGCGGTGTAGTGGAAGTGCCAGAACGTGACGTCATCGTTCTTGCTGCCTTCGAGAGTGGTCAGCGTCGCCGCTTTGATCTTCGTGACCGACTCTTTATCGGTCTTGCCCTCGGGCAGCTCGTCCTTGCTGACGACGAACTGACCGTGGAACGTGGAGATAACCCCGCGCGAGAGATCCGCGTAAGCGACTCGGCCCGCGCCGCCAGCCACCAGAGCAGCGGCGAAAACAGCAGCAGTCATGGTGGTTCGCGACATCAGGTCCTCCAGTAAGAATTCTATGACGAGGACACCGCCACGGCCCGAAAGTTTCGAGCCTTATTCGGGCGTGTTGCCAGTCCCGTCGTTGACGGGCTTGGTCACGGCTTCATTCATCGGGCTCGAGGGTGCACCGCTCGAGGTTGCGCGCTCCGCCTGACGCTGTGCGCGGCGAGCGGGATCCCACGGCTGACCGTCCGGGCCCAGGCCGCCCGCATCGGGACCGATTTCCTTGCGCGGGCGCTTGCTGCGCGGGGGCAATGGCTGGCCATCTGGACCTAGACGCGGCTCGCGCAGCGCCGCGTCCTGACCCGGAGCGCCTTCGGGGCGAGGACCGCGCGGAGCGCCGCCACCGCCGAAGCCGCCGGGACCTCCGGGTCCGCGCGCCGCACCGCCCGGACCACCACGGAACTCCGTGCGCGGACCCCCGGGATTCCAAGGGCCGCCACCGGGACCACGCGGACCACGGAAATCGGTCCGCGGACCACCCGGACCACCGCCAGGACCCCGTGGACCGCCAGGACCCCGCGGGCCACCGGGACCGCTCGGACCGCTCGGACCGCCCGGACCGCCCGGACCGCCCGGACCGCCCGGACCGCGACGATCGCGATCACCGCCGGGGCTACGCGGACCCCGCGGACCACCGCGACCACGCTCGCCACCCGCCTTGGAGAGGTCGCGCGGCGCGGCCGTCAGCTGCCAGCCGATACCGGCGCGTGGCGTCTCGCCGCGACCGATACGCTCGTCATCGGGATTCTTCTCTTCGACCTTCGCGCCGTGGATCATGCTGCCGAGACCACGCGGCTTCGCGGGGCCACGCTCGCCACCGAAACCGCCACCGCCACCACCACCACCACCACCACCACCGCCACCACCGCGACCGCCGCGATCACCACCGCCGCGACCCGCGCGATCGTCACGACGAGGTCGCTGTGCGCCTGCGACGCGATCGATCACGTAATGGAACTCGCCACGTGCGACGGCGTTGTGCGGACCCTTCTCGCCCTGGAACACGCGGACGAGGCGGACTTGGTCGATGCGATCACCGATGATGTCGAGCGCCTCGAGCAGACGTTGGGCTTTATCGGGCTGCACGCTGATCGCCTCGGCGACGGCCTTGACGATCGGATCGTCCTCGGCGGGGGTCGGAGTCACTGCCTCTTCCGTCGCCTGCATCGGCTCGGGCTCGCCGCCCTCCGCGACGGCGTCACCATCGGCGGTGGGCTCGGCGGTGGGCTCGGCCGTGGGCTCGGCCGTGGGCTCGGCGGTGGCCCCGGCTACGTCGGCTGCGTCCACACCATCACCGAAAGCGGCGACTGCCACCGGCGGAGCTGCTGCATTGCCTGCGTCGGTCGCTGCTGCCGGAGCCGGCGCCCGACCTCCACCCGCCGCAGCCCTTGCGGCTGCAGCTTTGCGAAGGGTCAGCGTCGAGAACTCGGTGAGCGTCTTCATGTCTGGCTAGCTACACCAAACCATGGGAAATCGCTAGTAGCGGCCGTCAGTGACGGCGCCGAATGTGGCAGACGAACGTAGCCGTCAGCCGGCGCCGACGATCACGCGCCGACGATCACGCGCCGCCAGCGACGCTGCCCGAGGCAGACGCCGAGACGCTGACCGACACCGAAACGTTCGCCTGGATGTGCGTCGCGGCGTTCGCGGCGGCCGCGATCTGACCCGAGATGCACAGCGCCTGGTCGCCGAACGAGTTCAAGAACTTTGGACCCATGTCCTTGAGATCCGCGGCGGCCTTGACCCACGCTTCCATCGCGCTCTGAATCGGCTTGATGCGAGCGGCCACCGAGAGGAGTTTCGGCAGACCATCACGCATTGCCTTCAACGTCACTTCGAGCTTTGTCGGATCGACGGCTGCCTTCGCCTCGAAGCCAATCGTGAGCTCCGGTTCCGTGCACTTCGCGTTGACCGACGCATTGACCTTCGCGGCCGCCGCGCACTGACCACCGCCACCCGAACCGCCGGTGCCCGCCGAAGCGCCACCGGAACACGCCGCGCCCGCGTTCGCCGACGCGCTTGCGTCGATCGTGCAGACGGCCGGCTTGTACTTGATCTTGAGCTTGGCGTTTGCCTTGAGCTCGACCTTCAGGTTGTTCTGGTAGGTCGTGATCACCTTCGCGCAGATGCCGTTGGTGTCATCGCCCGCGAGGTCGCCCTGCGGCATGCCGAGCTCGTTGCCCATCATGATGCAGCTCTGCTTCACGATCTTGGCGGTCTCGGTCGTTGTGGTCTCGAGGTCCTTCGTCGCCTGGAGGAAGATCTTGAGCTTCGCGCCCGCGTCTGACGCGGCGTAGTTACCGCACGTGTTCGGGTCGACTTCACCCGACGCGCCACCGAGGCCGCCAGGGACGTTCGGCTTCGCGGGCATGCCCGAGGGAACGTCCGGCTTGCCCGGGAGATGACTGCACGCTGCTACGGCACCAAGAAGAAGAATCGATCCAAGCTTCATGGGCCGTGAATAACATCAATCGAGATGCGAGTGGGTCGAGGAGACCCACGGATGTGCGCCGGTGCCGACGGTCCGCGCCGCACTCGCGGCAGGGAACACGAGGCACTCGTGATCGGGATCGAGATCGATCTTCGTCACGTTGAACGCGGGCTGCGTGACGGGGATCGCTTGGGTCGGACCGTTCGCAAACGTGTTGACCTCGACCTTCACGCTGTTAGTACCACCGTCGCTGAGGTTGACGTGAAACTTGCACCCGCGCGCCGTGCCGGTGTTATTCGTCACGGCAACGTTCAGCATCCCTGCCGTGTACGACGTCGAGACCAGCGGCCAGGCGGGCACGCCCGAGCCTTTGATCCACGCGGCGACATAGTCGGTGAGCGCCAACCCTGTCGACGCTTCGAGGGCGCTGACGAGCTCGTCGACCGAGAGCGCGTGAGGTGTACCGAGCACGGTCTTCAACGCGGCGATGACCTGCGCGCGCGAGCTCAGGACTTCGAGCTGCCGAAACAACACCATCGGGCCAGGGCCGTAAACATCCCCGTAGTAGTCGAACAGTGCGGGCTGATCCTGCGGCACCGGGAAGTACTTCGCGACCCTGGCATCGGCCTTCCACAGTGCGGTCGTCGCGGTCGAGCTCGCTGGATCGTTCATGTCTTCCCACACGAACGAGAGGTACTCGGCCATCGCTTCCTTCCAGACGAAGTCATAGGTCGTGGCGAGCGTCGTCTGATCGCCGGCCCACATATGGGTCATCTCGTGATCGAGCACGTGCGCGACCGGGTGAAGGTACCCACCGACTTCTTTCGCGAGGCCGTCGTCGAGGACGATGTTGCCGGGATGCTCGAAGCCACTCCAGTAGGTCGGTGCCGTGAGCACGCGGAGCTCGGTGCCGAACGGAAATGCGCCGAACTGCGCCTGCATCCAAGCGAGGAAGCCCGTGTGAAATACCGGATCGATCGCCGCGGCGATGCCGGTCGAGGCACGATCGTAGACCGTGACGTGGACGCCGGACCACGAGCCTTTGTCGGTCTGGGTCCACGCGGGATACGCGGCGAGGCCGAACGTCGAGTACGTGGGGCCGCCGAGGTTCTCGAAGTCGCACGTGGTCTCGGTCGGGCTCGGATCGGTGACCGTGCCCGAGCACCGCACCATCACATCGGCCGCGTGGGTGACAGCGAACGTGTACGTCGCGAACTGATCGGGCCGATTGTCGCACGGGCCGAACTGATCGCAGCCGTTGACCCAGCTCACGAGGTACGTGAACGAGTTCTGCTCCTTGTCCTTCGTGATCGAGAACCCGACGTTGCTCGTCGAGAGCGTCGCCAGCGCGATGCTCTGATCCGATTCGATCGTGAAGGTCGCGTCCTTGGCGACACCATCGCCGCAGATCGTCAGGGTCTGATCGGCGTTCTGCGTGCCATTCGCGGTGCCGCCATCGAACGCGACGGCGGTGAGGTCGGTCGCGCGGAACGGCAGCGTCATGCAGTTGCCGGCGGAGTCGGCGACGAGCGTGACCTTCGAATGCGCGAGCCGGGTCTCGAGGTCGAGCTTGTAGTCGTAGTGCCTGACATGCGCGGTAATCGCGCCGGTCGGACCTGGATCACTGCCGCAAGCGGCCACGAAAAGACAGACGAGCAGACAACGCATGCCCTCGCATATCACGCTAACGGAACTTGGCGCGAGCGACGATCGCGCCGGAGCCCGACGGCTCCGAGACCGGAGTGACGACGGGGCGTGCGACCGTGACGCGGATCTCTAACCCGAGCTCGTCGCGGAGCAAATCGGCCTTGCGTAACAGGCGTGTGTCGTCGCGGAGCGGGCCATCGCGGACCACGAGATCGAGGACGATCGCGTCGCCCATCCGGGTGCACACGACCTGCTCGACGCGCGACCGGTGATCGGTGTCGAGGCCATCGGCGACGCGCAGGAAGCCGACGAGCTTACGGAGGTGCGCGCGCTGCTCCTTGGAGAGCACCGACGAAGCGTTGATCAAGTCTTTCGCTCGGGCGGCATCCTTGCGATGCGTGCGCGCCATCAGCGCGACCATCTCGCGACCGGTGTCGTCGAGACCGGGGATGCGGCCCCAGCGGATCATGTACTCGCTGTGCTTGTGGTGGCCGCGCTTGTTCACGACCTCGCCGACATCGTGGAGCAGGGCTCCGACCTCGAGTAGCACGCCGAGCGAATCGGGCAGGCCGTGGACATCGCGGAGCTGGTGGAACAACCCACGCGCGAGCAAACGCACGTGCTCGCCATGCGTGGTGTCGTGATCGACGCGGTTCGCGAACCCGCGCGCCGCGGTAAGCAGCGCCTTATCGTGCGCGCCTTCCGCTTTCGAGAGCTCTTCGCGCGCTGTCTCGGCGAGCTCCATGAGCACGCCTTCACGTACGCCGACGCCAGGCGAGACGAGCTTCTGGAGCCCGAGTTGGCGGGCGACGCACGCGAAGACCAGGCCGGCGATGCCGAGGACCTCGGCGCGATCGCGCTTGACGCCGTACTTGGTCATCCGCTCCTCGACGGATGCGCCGACGAGGCCGGGCAGGCCCTTCTCGAGATCCGCGAGCTCGAAGCTCGGCTGCGCGCTCGCATCGCCGAAGATCTTCGCGAGTGCTTCCGCGTTGCCACCGGTGATCGCCGCGACGGTCGCGTCGTTGCGCGAGATGGGCTGTAACAGGGTCGCCGTGTAGCGGCGCACCATCCCGGCCTCGGCCTCGGCGATCACGCCGTTCAGCCCGAACGTCTCCATCAACCGCACGGTACCGACGGGCAGGGATGTACCGCGCCATGCCGAGCCAACACGCAGGTTGACCTCGAGCGAACCGCCGCCGAGATCGAGGATCACGCGTGGTGGTGTCGCCGAGGTGGCGAACGATTGGATGACCGCTTTGCGTACGAGGCGTGCTTCTTCTTCGCCCTCGACTACTTCGAGCTCGATGCCGGCCTCGTGATAGAGCCGGTGCAGAAGCACGTCTCGATTGGTCGCGTTGCGGACCGCACTGGTCGCGACCGCGCGATAGATGCCGACCTCGTGATGGTCGAAGCGCTCGCGAAAGTGCACGAACGCGGCGACCGCCTCGTCGATGGTCGTGTCGTCGAGCGTGCCCGTCGTGAACGCGTGGTGACCGAGGCGGACCGGGATACGTTCCGCTTCGATCCGGACCAGATCGGAACCGTTGACGAGCTCCGCGATCACGACACGGATCGCATTCGACCCTGCGTCGATCGCCCCGAGCCGGGTGCGGATGCCCATCGCCGGACAAGCTAACACGTAACCGCGCAGCCTCGATCCACCGAGCTGTGCCGGGCGCTCTACAAGCGATCCCTACGAGTCACTTCTTCGAAGGCGGCTTGCCGACCTTGCCGCTGCCACCGCCGGCCATCTCGGGCTCGGCGGGACCCGCGTTGTCAGGAATCTTGATCTTATCAGCCGCGGTCACGCCCGAGAGGATCTCGACGTTGATGCCGTCGGAGAGCCCGAGCTTGACCTCGTGGCGCACGAACGTCTGCGGCGTCGTCTCGATCTCGACAAACGGCTTGTCCTTCGCGTCCTTCTTGTCCTTATCCTTGTCGTACTGGACGAGCGCCTCTCGGATCGCGAGTACCTTCGGCTTCTCGTCGAGCACGATGTCGGCGTTCGCGGAGTATCCGGCTCGGATGTACTGGTTTTGCTTCTGCATGATCGCGGCTTTGATCTCGAACTGAATCGCGCCATCGATCTCTTTGCCCTGCGGCGCGATGTACTCGAGCTTGCCCTCGAAGGACTCCTTCTCGATCGCGCCGACCTTGATCTGGAGCTTCATGCCCTCCTTGATCTTTGCGACCTCGGACTCGTCGACGTGGCCGTCGAAGATCATGTCGCCCATGTTGGCGATCGTCGCGACCGTGGTGCCGGGGTTGAAGCTGTTCGCCTGGATCACCGAGTAGCCGACCTTCACGGGGACGTCGATCACCATACCGTCGACCGTCGCGGCGACGATCAAGGTCGAGCTCTTACCCTGGCCATGGGTCTGGCCATCTTTGACCAGCTGGAGGTTCGACCCGGCTTGATCGGCCTGCGCCTTCGCCAGCGCGTAATCGGTGCGATACTTGAAAAGCTCGGCCTCGGCGACAACCTTCTGCTTGTAGAGGTTCTCCTCGCGGTCGAGCTCGCGCTTCGCGTTCTCGACGGAGATCTGCGCGGTCCGTACGCCGGACTCGGCTGTATTCACGCTCTGGGCATCCGGGATGATCTCGACCTTGCCCAGCTGATCTCCTTTCTTGACGAGCTTGCCCGGTTCGACATTTAGCTCCGAAATCACGCCGGTGATCTTCGGCTTCACATCGACCGATTGCCGCGGCACGACCGAACCGGTCGCGACGGTCTTCTTGCGGATGTCGATCGTCTGCGCCGATTCGGTCTTGAAGACCGTCGGCTTCGCCTGTGATTTTTTGTAGAGGTATGCGAACGAGCCCAGGATCGGGATGCTCGCCAGCAAGATCAACAGGCCCATCAGGATGCGCTTCATGACTTCCTCATCTCTACTCGGCTCGAAGCGCTTCGATTGGCTTGATCGAAGCGGCGTGAAAAGCGGGGATCAGACCGGCGAGGGCGGCGCAGCCGACGAGCACTCCAAGGGCTTGCGCGACCGTGCCGAGCCCGACGGTGGGCGGGCCGAAGGGTGAATCGGTGGCATTCGCGAGCGCGGTGTCTGCGCCGAATAACAGCGCGCAGCCAAACGCGATGCCGATCAGGCCTGCGACCGTGGTGAGCGCGACGGTCTCCATCAACACCATGCCGACGACCGAGCCCGGCGTCGCACCGAGCGCCTTGCGCACGCCGAACTCCTTGGTGCGCTCCTTCACGGCGATCAACATGATGTTCGATACGCCGATCACCCCGGCAGCGAGTGTGAGGCCGCCGACGATCCAGCTGATCGCCCACAACCAGAAGAACACCGAATCGAACTTCGAGAACAGCACGAACAAGTTGAAGGAGCCGATCGCGAGGTGGTCCTCCGGATCGATGTGATGGCGACCCGAGAGCGCCGCACGCACCTGGCGCTCGAGCTCGGGGCCGTCGGTGCCTTGCGTCGCGGTGATCGCGAAGAAGTTGACCTTGTCGCCCATGTGGAACGCTTTGCGCAGCGTCGTGAACGGGACATAAATCGAGTGCGCGTCGCGATCTCCTTGCTGGCCTTGGCGCGCGGTCTTGATCACGCCGACGACCTGGTAGAACACGCCGCTGATCTTGATGTACGTGCCGATCGGATCGACGCCCTGGTCGTAGAGCTCGTCCATCACGGCGTGTCCGATCACTGCGACCTTGCGGCTCTCGTCGTTGTCGCGCTGGTTGATGAACCGACCCGCGGTGTACTCGAATGCGACGATGCGCTGAAGATCCGGGAGATCGCCGAACACGTTGAAGCTCCCGGTCTGGCCTTCGTAGCTCACGTTGAAGCCGCTCTGCCAGCCGCCGAGCTGCACGCGCGGTGCGACGGTATCGATGCCCGGCATCTGGCGAAGCACTTCGATGTCGTCCGTCTTGAACCGGACGAACCGCCCGGGCTTCTCGCCCTCGAAGGCGAGCGTGGTGGTCTGTCCCCAGCAGAACAACATGTTCGTGGCCATGCCACCCATGTTGCGCTTGGTGCCGCTCTGCATCGCCGAGCCGAAGCCAAGCATCACGATCAGCATGAAGATGCCCCACGCGACGCCGAATGCGGTGAGCGCCGTGCGCAGCTTGTTCGCGCGCAGCACCGCCCAGATCTCGAACCAGTTATCGCGATCGAAGATCATCTTATTTCCGCGCTTCCCGCGTTCACTACTGATCCCTCAGCGTTTCGATCGGGTTGACCTTCGCCGCACTGCGCGCGGGCACGAAGCCTGCGAGCGCACCGGCGACCATCAGCCCGACGGCGGCGAGCACGCCGACGCCGATGTTGATCGACGGGTTGTCGATCAACTCGGTATCGATCAACTTCGGCAGGAGGCCGAGGAACACGACGCCCGCCGAGAGGCCTAACAGGCCCGCGACGCTCGTGAGAAACACGGCCTCTTGCACGATCATCGCGACGATCGATTGCGGGGTCGCGCCGAGCGCCTTGCGGACGCCGATCTCCTTGGTGCGCTCCTTGACCGCGATCATCATGATGTTCGAGACGCCGACCACGCCAGCGGCGAGCGTGCCGAGGCCGATCACGAGCACGAACAACGAGATCACGTTGAAGAACTGCTGGAACTTCGCGAAGCCCTCGACATTGTCGAAGACTCGCACGGCTTGCTTGTCGTCGGGCGAGAACTGGTGTGAGGCGGCGAGCTGGGCGACGACCTTGCGCTTGATCACCGCCGCTTCCTCGGCGTTCGACTCGCCGACCGTGAACATCAGCATGCCGAGCCGATCGGCGCCGTTGAACGCGAGCTGCGCGGTCGACACCGGGATGTACAGCTGGCGCGCAGTCTCTTCGTTGTCGTCGTGGAAGACGCCGACGACCTGGAACGGGACGCCCCCGACCACGATCCACTGGCCGATCGGATCGTCGACGGTGCCGTCGCCGTGCCCATTGTTGTCGGCGTGGCCGAACAAGAAGTCGCGCACCGGCTCGCCGATCACGCACGCCTTGCGCAGCAGCTTGATGTCGAGGTCGTTCAAAAACCGGCCTTGCGAGATGTCGCTCGTGGACAGATAGAACGCGGCCGGGTTGACCGCGTTGACGCCGAACAGGTTCGCCTTGGTGCCCTTTTGGGTCTTCATCTCGCCGCCGCCGAACCTGCCGCCGCGGATGAAGTACTGCTCGCCGAGGTGATCGATGCCCTCGATGCCTTGCGCCGCTTCGTAATCGCGATTGTTGAACGTGAGCTTGCGGCCGACCCCGTAGCCCGCGAACGGGAGCGAGGTCTTGCTCGCGGAGATGTAGATGCCATTCGCCGCTTCGCGACGGAAGCTCTTGCGGATGCCGTTGTTGAGGCCTTGGCCGAGGCCCAGCAGCACCACCATCACGAAGATGCCCCACGCCACCGACACGCACGTGAGCACCGTGCGGAGCTTGTTGCGCTTGATCGTATCGAACACCTCGCCCCAGCGATCGAGCGAGAACATCGACAGGATGACCGCGAAGAACACCCCGAACAGCGAAAACACGCCACGCGGTCGCACCGACGGCAGCGAGCCGATCAGATAAAGCAGCGCGCACACGAACACGATGAACGTGAACAGCAGTAGCGGGAGGAACGCGAGGCCCATCTAGAGGACCGCGGGCTCGCTGATCGCATGCTGGGAGCTGATCAGCGCGTTGACGATCTTGCCGTCGTGGATCCGGATCGTGCGCGGCGTCTTCGCGGCGACCTCGGGATCGTGCGTGACGATCAACACCGTGATGCCAGACCGGTTGATCTCGGCCATCAGCTCCATGATCTGCGACGAGGTGGTGCTGTCGAGCGCGCCCGTCGGTTCGTCGGCGAGGATCATCCGCGGCTTGCCGATCAGCGCGCGCGCGATCGCGACGCGCTGTTTCTGCCCGCCCGACATCTCGGCGGGCGTGTGATCGGCCCAGTCCGCGAGCCCGACACGCTCGAGATATTGCATCGCCATCTGATTGCGTCGACGACGATTGACGCCCTGGTAGTAGAGCGGCAGCGCGACGTTCTCCATCGCGGTTTTGAACGGCAACAGGTTGAACGACTGGAACACGAAGCCCAGGAATCGGTTGCGATAGTTTGCGGACTTGGTCTCCGAGAGGTTCCTGATCAGCGTGTCGCCGAGCCAGTACTCGCCGGAGTCGTAGTCGTCGAGGATGCCGAGGATGTTGAGCAACGTCGATTTGCCGGAGCCTGACGAGCCCATGATCGCGACCATCTCGCCCTCGCCAATTTCGAGATCGACGTCACGAAGGACGTGCAGGCTATGCGCTCCGACCTTGTAGTACTTGTTGAGCTTAGAGAGGCGCAGCACGGGTCGCCTGACCCTAGCGCCTCTCGGCGCACGCCGCCAGACTGTGAGTGCGTGCGACACCTGCGACAGGCCGGGCGCGGCCGGCGCGTCAAGACGTCAGCGAGTCGAGCGCTTCATCGAGTGACGCCTGCGTCGCGGGCGAGAGCACGAGCTGCCCGTGGTCGCCATGGAGCTCGCACGCGGGCGCTTGGTCACAGCGATCGAGACACTCGACGGGCAACAAGCGAAAGCTCGGATCCTTCTGCCAGCGCTCGATGACGTGCTCGAGCAGGTCGAGCGCGCCCCATTGCTGGCACGAGCCGGCGCACACCTTGAGTACGGGCCCGGCGCCCGCGACCTTGACGTCGTCGCCGAGCGGAATCGCGGCGAGGTAGTGACTGACCGGGCGGCCGCGATCTTCGGCGAGCTCGACGAGGGCAGGGATCGTGACCTCCAGCGGGCCTGCGGCGCTGGCGCTGGCAATCTCTTCGATTTCGAGCCCCATCGTCGCGAGGCGGCTCATGTCGACGTCGGCGTGCGTGGGCGAACGGGTCGGGGTCTTCACGGGTTCGTCCAATCGAGCTTGATAGGATAGCTATCGATCACGACGCGCGAGCCAGGAGGCTTGTCGAGACCGAAGGTGGAGGCGGGGTCGCTTTGACCTCGATGGTCGGCAACGGCTGCCGATTCTTCTCCGGCATGATGTACGCGAAGCTGGTCAGCGCGACAACGAGGGCGAGAGCGGCACGCATGCCGGCATCCTAGGCTAAAACCCCTGGTGATGCTCACCGTCCACCATCTCAACAATTCGCGTTCGCAACGCGTCCTCTGGCTGCTCGAAGAGCTCGGGGCGCCGTACGAACTCGTGAAGTACGAGCGCGACAAGAAGACCATGTTGGCGCCGCCCGAGCTCGCCAAGATCCATCCGCTCGGTAAATCGCCGGTAGTCGTCGACGGAAAGGATGTCCTCGCCGAGTCCGGCGCGATCATCGAGCACCTCGCGGATCAGTACGGCGATGGCAAGTTCGTGCCGAGCAAGGGCTCTCAGGACTATCTCGACTGCCGCTACTTCATGCACTACGGCGAAGGCTCGCTGATGCCGCTGTTGCTGCTCCGGTTGATCTTCAATCGTATTCGCACGGCCCCAGTGCCATTCTTTATCAAGCCGATCACGAAGAAGATCGTCAGCCAGGTCGAAGGCAGCTTTATCCAGCCGAACCTCGAGCGCCACGTGGCGTTCATCGATCAACACCTGCAGAAGTCGACGTGGTTCGCGGGCAAGGAGCTCACGATCGCGGACATCCAAATGGTCTATCCGATGGGTGCACTCGCGGCGCGGTATCCGGACGTGCCCGCGACGATCACCGCGTGGGTAGCACGCGTGCAGGAACGCCCTGCGTTCAAACGCGCCGAGACGCGCGGCGGCAAGACCGAATTTTAATTCAGAACCGGAAGACCGTACTCACCGAGGACACGTGCGAGATCCGCGCTGAGTGCGCCCCGCTTGCGAAGGATCTTGTCGGGCGCCATCGCCTCGTGCAGGCGGCGCCGCGCTTCGTGCATGCGCCACGCGATCGTGCCATCGGAGACCTTCTGGATCACCGCGGCTTCGCCGTGCGACATGCCCTGCAATGACACGAGGATCACGGTCGTGCGCATGTCGCCTGGAAGTGAATCGAGCGCGCTCAGCAAACGTGCGTAGGTCTGCCGGAGCTCGGCGATGCGGCCCGGGCTGTGGCGCGCGTCGACCTGCACGGCGAGCTCCAGACGCGGATCGTCGATCGTATCTTCGCCACGCCGTGCGCGATCACGGCGCGCGTTCAACGAGCGGTTCACGGTCATTCGATAGACCCACGTGAAGAACTGGCTGCGCCCCTCGAACTCGGGCAGCGCACGGAAGGCTTTCAGAAAGACTTCTTGCGCGATGTCGTCCGCCTCGTGCGCCGAGCCGGTGATGTGGAGAGCGAGCGCGTAGATCCGCTTGCGGTAGCGCTTCACCAGCGAATCGAACGCGCGCTGATCGCCGGCCTTGGCCGCCGCGACCAAGGCGGTCGCGGTCGCTGCTTCGCGCTCGGCGTTCGTCATCGAGGTATAGACGCCTGGCCCACGCGAATGCTTTGAGATTTTCCTGCCCGACAAGTCTCCACATGTCCCGTCATGTCGGCAGGGGCTGGAACTGTCAGATCTAGTTGAGGTCTTCGTTGCACGCGGGCGACGCCAACGAGAACGCGGCGATGTCGGCATCGAAGTAGCTGCCGTCGTCGCGCCAGAACCGGTAGCTGCCGGCCATGGTGCCGATCGCCGTGGTGAGCACGCAGCCGGACGTATACTGGAAGCTTTGGCCGGGAGCGAGCTTCGGTTGTTCGCCGACCACGCCGTCGCCGCGAACTTCTTCGATTTCGCCGTAACCATCGGTGATGAGCCAGTGGCGCGTGCGGAGTTGCGCGGTCGCCTGCGATTCGTTCGAGATCGTGATCGTGTACGCGAACACGTAGCGATCATCGTGCGGGTTCGATTGCTCGGGCAGGTACAACGACTGCACGCGCACGCGAATGCCTTGAGTCAGCGCGGAGGACGTGGATTCGGCGACAACTGGCACGGCCCGGTTAATCTCCCCCGCCGTGCCTGACGATGCAAGCACCACCGCTGTGTCATGCTTGCTGGATGGGCCGTCGGAAAGTAACAGCGTGTTTCGAGTAGCACTTCTCGTCAGCGTCGCCGCGTGTGGTCCGATTTCGGCGCCGGCGGCGGCACCACCGCCCTGGACGGCCGCCCCCGCGCAAAGCGACCCTGCGTTCGCGCCGAGCGCGCAGAGCGCTTCGGGTGCGCAAGTCGGGGCGCCCCCGATGTCAGCGCCGTCGGCGCCGTCCACGCCAGCGGCGCCCGCGGGCGGTTCGATCGCGCAGCGCTTCGTCGCCGCGCATAACGCCGATCGCGCGAAGCACTGCGCGCCGCCACTGACGTGGTCGCCGAAGCTCGAGCAGGTCGCGCAGAAGTGGGCCGATTCGCTGCGAACTCAGGGCTGCAAGTTCGGCCACAGCGGCAACAACAGCTACGGCGAGAACCTCGCCGCGGGGAGCAGCGGCATCCTCGATCCGGAGGCCACAGTGAAGATGTGGTACGACGAGCTCGCGAAGTACAAGTTCCCGGATGGTGGCTTCTCGATGGAGACGGGCCACTTCACGCAGGTCGTTTGGAAGGGAACGAGCCAGGTCGGCTGTGGCAAATCGACCTGCAACGGCATGGACATCTGGGTGTGTAACTACGAGATGGCCGGCAACTGGGAAGGTCAGTACCGCGACAACGTGTTGGCGCTCGGCTGCAAATAGGCGCATGCCGAGCGGGCTCGCGATCAGTGGCGCGCTTAGCGCTGCTCGATCGGCACGTAGTGGCGAACCTTGTCACCCGTGTAGATCTGGCGAGGACGGCCGATCTTGGTGTCCTTGTCCTCGACCATCTCCTTCCAGTGGGCGATCCAGCCGGGCAAGCGACCGAGCGCGAACATGACGGTGAACATGTTCGTGGGGATGCCGAGTGCGCGGTAGATGATGCCGGAGTAGAAGTCGACGTTCGGGTAGAGCTTCTTCGAGATGAAGTAGTCGTCCTTGAGGGCGACTTCTTCCATCGACTTCGCGATGTCGAGCAACGGATCGTTCACTCCGAGGTGCGCGAGGACTTCGTCGCACATCTTCTTGAGAATCTTCGCGCGTGGGTCGAAGTTCTTGTACACGCGGTGACCAAAGCCCATCAGACGCGTGTTGTCCTTCTTGGACTTCACGTCCTCGAGGAACTGCTTGTAGCTGATGCCGCTCTTCTGGATGCCTTCGAGCATCTCGATGACGGCCTGGTTCGCACCTCCGTGGAGCGGTCCCCACAGGGCCAGTATGCCAGCGGCGATCGACGCGTAGAGGTTCGCGCCCGAACTGCCAACCATACGCACGGTCGACGTCGAGCAGTTCTGCTCGTGATCGGCGTGGAGGATGAGCAGCTGGTTGACGGCCTTCTCGAGGATCGGCGAGACCTCGTAGTCTTCGCTCGGCACCGCGAACATCATGTGCAGGAAGTTCCCGCAGTAGTTCAGCGAGTTCTTCGGGTACATCAGCGGCTGGCCGATGCTCTTCTTGTAGGCGAACGCCGCGATGGTGCGGAGCTTCGAGAGCAAGCGCGTGATGTGGATGCTCACATCCGTGTCGCGGTCGAGGCTGTCCGGGTAGTACGCCGAGAGCGACGTGACCATCGCCGAGATCACGGCCATGGGGTGACTCGTCGGCGGGAAGCCGGCGAAGAAGTTGTGCATGTCCTCGTGGATGAGGCTGTGGCGCGTGAGATTCGTGCCGAAATCCTTGCGCTCGCGCTCGTTCGGCAGCTTGCCATTAATCAGGAGGTACGACACCTCGACGAAGTTCGACTTCTCTGCGAGCTCCTCGATCGGATACCCACGGTATCGCAGGATGCCTTGCTCGCCATCGAGGTACGTGATCGCGCTCTTGGTAGAGCCCGTGTTCATGAACCCGGTGTCGAGCGTGATGTAGCCCGACTCAGCGCGGAGCTTGCTGATGTCGACGGCGTGCTCGTCTTCGGTGCCAACGATCACCGGCAGTTTTACTTCTTTGCCGTCGGGGAGCGTGAGTTTGGCTTCTTGCTTCTCGGCCATGGCCCGAAGATACCCGATCTCGTTTTACGAGACCCGCCCGCGCCGACCGAAAAACGCAGTGCGTTACGCGGCTTATTCCAACGACATGAACTGAGCCGAACCGAACGGCGTGTTGAACCGGTAGGTATAGCCAAGGCCGAGGTAGCCTGCGCCGCCGCCGGTATCGAGGCCGTAGTTCGCCGCGCTGGTCCCATCCTGGGGCTGGGAGAACACGGCCGTGTAGAAGTTTGCACCGAGCTCGGCGCTGATCACGTGTTCGAGATGGTTACCGAATGCGTAGGACAGTGCGACTTCGACGCGCGCACCGGCAGCGGCGTAGTTAAACACCTGGCTGCCTGCCCCGTCATTCTGGTTCGCCGGGCTCATCAGCGAATACTCGATGCCGGCGAGCGGAGTGAGACACAGCGACTTCGCACAGATGTGCTTGTAGGCGGCGAGGCCGATATCGAGCACGTCGAGCGTGTTCGACGTCGTGGTCAAGGCATCCATGTTGCCCTGGCCAAAGTGAGTGACCTGGAAGTACCCTTGCAAGCCAAACTTCGCAGCCGGGCTCACCATGTAATCGCCTTTGAGGCGAAATCCGCCCGAGGCCTGACCGAACGCGCCGGATTGGCCGATGCGGCCACCGCCCGCGAACAGATCGATGCCGAGCGTCCAGACGTAGGACTGCTCCGGCTTCACCACCGCGGTCAGGTTCTGCGTGGGGTGACCTACCGCGGACTGTGGCTGTGAGACCGGTGCTCCACCCGAGTTCTGCGGCAGCTGACCGTTCGGCTGCGCGTCCTGGCTCGTCTGTCCCGCGGCACCACCTGCGCCGGTCGGCGCGAGATCGATGTGCTGCATGGCAGCGTCGGATCTGATCTTCTCCTGAGTTTTCTGGATCTTCTCTTTGAGCTTTGGTTCCGGGCTCAGGTCATCCCCGGTGGCACACGCGGTGAGCGCCTCACCGAACAGGCCTTGCTGGTAGAGCGAGGTGCAAAGGTTGAAGTAGTACTTCGCCTCGCGTGCGCGAACGGCCGCGCTGCGGAACTTGTCGCTGGCACCCTTGAAGTTGCCGGCGAACATGAGGCTCTTGCCTTCCTCGTTCTCCGCGGTGGCGATTTCAGCCTGCGTCTCGGCGTGAGCGTACGTGGCAAACAACGAGCTGGACAATGCCAACCCAAGAGCGAGCCTGTTCATAGTTTCCCCACAGACGGACCACTCAAGAATATCATCGATGCCGCTTCGCGCGGCGCTTTGCCGGAGCGTCGGCCACGTCGGCGTGATCAGTGCCATCCGACATGGCACTGTCGATCATCCGGCGCGCGGCCTCGTGGCCACGCAGATGCCAGCTCTCGGGGTTGCCGAACAACACCGAGACGATGATCTGTGGCTTCTCTGCCGGCGCGTAGCCGACGAACCACGAGTGCTCCATGTAGAACGGCGTGTTCGTGGCGAGCGTGCCGGTCTTGCCGGCAACCGTTACCTTCGCGTGCTTGCCGAACGTGCGCGAGGCGCTGCCGAAGTTGCACGTACCAACCATCATCCGGCTGACGGCCTTCGCGACGTTTTCGGCTAACACGCGCTTGAGCGCACCCGGATCAACGTTGGCGCCCGAGCTGCCGTCGGAAGATTTGATCGAAGCGATCAGGCGGGGCATCGGTTGGTTGCCCTCGTCGGCGAACGTCGCCGCGAGGAGAGCACCACCGAGCACGGAGAGGCGCGAGCCCGCAAAGCCCGCCGCAGCGCGCGCGAAATCGACCGTCTTGTCGTGGGGCAGGGTGAGCTCCGCGAATGTCGCGGGCAGGGCGAGTGAGCCGGGTAGCGGACCGCCGAGCCCGATGTCGTGAGCGACTCGATCGAGCTGTGCGGGATCGAGGTGCTGATACGCGAGCTTGCCCACGATCGCGTTGTTCGAGTGCGCGACGCCGTAGAGCAGCGACTCCTTGTTCGAGTCGCGCTTGTCATCCTTGAGGTTCGATTCGACGACCGAGCGAATGCCGCCGTGGAAGGCGACCTTCTCGTCAGGATCGAGCCCGCCCGCGACGAGCGCGCTCGCGGTGACGAGCTTGAACACCGACGCCGCGGGTGCCCAGACATCCGTCGCGAGGTGCCAGTCGAGCTTGCCGTCCTTGCCACCCTTGTTGTCGTCGGTGCGCCGACCAGCGAGCGCGAGGATCCGACCGTCGGGCGCCATCGCGACGATCGCGCCGCGCGGTGCCCGCGCTTCATCGAGCAGCTCTTCCGCCGTGGTCTGGAGCTTGGGATCGAGCGTGAGGATCGCGCTCCGGCCATCGGCGAGCGGCGCTTCGTAGTGATCGCCAACGCGCTCGATCTTGTCGAGCATCAGCTCGGCCTGGACAGCGACCGCGGCTGGCGCCGAAATCGGCTTGGCACCTTCGACCAGTGACGGGCCGCTGATCATTGCCGCAGATGAAGCGGCCACAACGGTCCGGTCCGGCTTGCTGCCGGCACTCGCAAACATCGCAACACCGGCGATCAGCACGCCGCCGGTGAGCACGAGAACGCGTCGCATCGACCCTGGATGTAGCGTCATCCCCCTGTTAGGGTCAACTTCCATGTCCCTTCGTGGTGTCGCGATCTTGGCCGTTGTGGCCACCAGCGTCGCCAGCTGCACCCGGCAGGGTCGGATCACTCCGTCTCTCGTGCCGACACCGAGCGTTCAGGTGGGCGAGTGTGGCGTCCCGGGTCGGGACGGCGTGATGAGCAACGCGCCCCACGTCGACCACGCGGATCGCGATCTGGATGGCGATGGTCGGCCCGAAGTAATCGTCGTGGATCGTGCGAAGTGCGACTCGCAGGGCAACTGTTACTGGAACGTCTTCAAGCTCGGTGCCAAGCCAGGTGAGTGCGCTCGCTACCTCGGTAACTTCGCTGGCGCGGCGCTCGAGCCACTTGTCACCAAAGGCGACGAGAACATGAGCGACGTCCGCGCCTATTGGAATCAAGCGAGTGGCCGGCTGTTGCTCCAGCCGTACCGCTTCCTGCGCGGTGGATATCTGATCGACGATGGCGACGTACTCCAGTGTAAGCGTGCCTCGGACGATCGCCTCGAATGCGCAGACACCAAGCGGTGATCCTTAGGATTCCCTGTTAAGATCGAGGGCGGTGAGCGACACGGGGCGGAACAAGACGGTGGTCACCGCGATCTCGAAGATCAGCGATCGCCCCGTCGCCAAAGAAGCATGTCTAGTCGTCATTTACGGCCTCGAGCTCGGCAAGAAGTTCAACGTCAACCGGCCTCAGATCATTATTGGCCGGTCGAGCAAAGCCGACATCCAGATCGATCAAGAAGCGGTGTCTCGCAACCACTGCAAGATCATCAACACTGGCAACGCGATCATGCTGCGCGACATGGGGTCGACGAATGGCACCTACGTCAACGACGAGATGATCGACGAGTACGTTCTGCGCGATGGCGACTTTATCAAGGTCGGCCGCTGCATCTTCAAGTTTCTCAGCGGCAACAACATCGAGAACGCGTACCACGAAGAGATCTACCGCCTGACCACGGTCGATGGGCTTACCCAGATCTTCAACCGCAGGTACTTCGTCGAGACCCTCGAGCGTGAAATCGGCCGGGCGCTGCGCTATCGCCGCGACCTCTCGTTGATCATGTTCGATATCGACCGGTTCAAGGGCGTGAATGACAGCTTCGGTCACCTCGCTGGTGACCACGTGCTCAAGCACCTCGCCTCGGTGATCAAGACCCGGATCCGGCGCGAAGACGTCCTTGCGCGCTACGGAGGCGAAGAGTTCGCGATCGTTCTGCCCGAGATCGATCACTACAATGCGGCTGCGTTCGCCGAAAAGATCCGCAAGCTCGTCGAGCTCAACGAGTTCAAGTTCGAGGATGCGATCATTCCCGTCACCATCTCCGTCGGTGTCGCGAGCTTCAAGGGCGAGATCGAGGACGCGCTGGAGTTTATCAAACAGGCCGATACCCAGCTCTTTGCTGCCAAAGAGGCAGGCCGTAACCAAGTAAAGGGCTAGGTTTCCGGGGTGAAACCGCCGCGGCCCGAAACCGTCGATCCCGACATTACGAGTCTGGCCGACGGCAGCGCCCGCGAGCTACGCGAAAAAAAGCGCGTGCTGGCCGCGTTGGTCGTCCACGATCTACGCAGCCCACTCGCGGCCGCGGTCGGATACATCAACCTCCTGCGCGAGGAGCTCGGCGAGACGACCGCGGAGGCCAGCGGCTACATGAACGACGTCGAGACCCTGCTTGGCAAGGCGCTGGGCTTGGTCTCGACGATCCTCGACGTCGACGAGCTCGAGGATGGCATCTTGCGCGCGCACCTGGCGCCGGTGCGCTTGGTCGAGCTGATCGAACGTGCGCGCGATGGCAACCGCGCACACTTCGAGGTGCGCCAGCTGCGCTGCGATGTCGACATCGAGCCGGAGCTCGTGGTCCTCCTCGATCGCGATCTGTTCGGGCGGGTGATCGAGAACATGCTCGACAACGCCACGCGCTACGCCCCACGCGGTGGTCGCTGCGGAATTTCTGCGAAGCGCATCGGGAGCGAGGTCGAGATCGCGATCGGCAACAGCGGACCGCCAGTGCCGGTCGCGGATCGCGAACAAATCTTCGGTCGCTATTTTCAAGTCGAACGCCGGCGCGCTTCGGCGCGCGAGAACCGCGGCCTCGGGTTGTACTTCTGCAAGCTCGCGGTCGAGGCCCACGGCGGCACGATTCATGTCGAAGAGCGCGGCGACCTCGGCGCCGTGTTCGTCGCGCGTCTGCCCGACCCACCTGGCGCGTGAACTGGTCACCGCTCTTCTTATCGTTGCAGGTCGCGACGTTCGCGATGGTGGTGTCGCTCGTGCTCGGCACGGCGTTCGCGTTGCTGTTGTCGTGGCAGCGCCTGCCGCTGCCCGATCTGTTCCAGGCGCTGGTCTCGACGCCGCTCGTGTTGCCGCCCACCGTGCTCGGGTACTACCTGCTCACGATCCTCGGTCCGCACAGCCTGATCGGCCGCGGCTTTCACTGGCTGTTTGGTGGCGACCTGATCTTCACGATGAAGGCAGCCGTGATCGCGGCGAGCATCGGCTCGATCCCTCTGGTCGTCGGCGCTGTCAAGGTCGGGCTCGATGCGGTCGAGCCGAACCTCGTCGCGGCAGCCCGCACGCTCGGCGCATCTCCCGCACGCGTGCTCGTGACGATCACGCTGCCGCTCGCCGCGCCGGGCATCGTCGCCGGCGCGATGCTGGGGTTCGCGCGCGCGCTCGGCGATTACGGCATGACCCAGATGGTCGCGAGCTCGCGGTTCGATGGTTTCGGGATCCACAACGAGAGCCCGGCCTCGATCTTCGTGCATGACGAGCTCGTGGCACTCCGCGACGAGTCTGCTCGCAACATGGCGATCGCGACGACGATCCTCGGCATCGTGTTGCTCGTGCTCGCCAATCACCTGACCCGCAGAGTGCGCCGTGGCTGAGCTCGTTGCCGATCTGGCGATCACGCGTGGCGAGTACACGCTCGCCGTCACCCTGCGGTGTCCGCCGGGCATCACGTGCATCATGGGCCCCTCGGGCGCGGGCAAGAGTACGATCCTGAACCTGCTCGCCGGCCTGCTCGTCCCCGACCGTGGGTCGGTCGTCCTCGATGGCGAAGTCTGGTTCGATCGCGCGAAACAAATCGACGTTCCGGTCCATCACCGGCGCCTCGCATACGTCTTTCAGGGCCTCGGCCTGTTTCCACACATGACCGCGCTGCGCAACGTCGCGTACGGCATGCGCGACGTGCCGCGTGCGGACCGGCATGCGAAGGCGCGCGTGTTGCTCGTTCGGCTCGGCGTCGGCGCGCTCGCGGACAGGAAGCCCAGCACGTTCTCGGGAGGGGAGGCGCAGCGCGTGGCGCTCGCTCGTGCGCTCGCGTGCTCGCCGAAGCTCGTGTTGCTCGACGAGCCGTTCTCGGCGCTCGATCGCGAGCTAAGGAAGCAGCTGACCACGCTCGTGCGCGAGCTCGCTGGCGAGCTCGCGGTCCCCGTCATTCACGTCACGCACTCGCTCGCAGAAGCGCGCCTGCTCGCCGACCGCGTCGTCCAACTCGAGCACGGCACGATCGTCAGCGAAGGCGGTCCCGACCTCCTCACGACTAGCGACTGATCGAGCCGGGCGGCGCGGTGATCGGGCCGATGCAGCCGGCGATCTGCTTGCGGTGATCGGCCTCGCTCTGCGCATCCGACGACAGGACCGATTCCTTCGGTGGCTCGTTCAAGATTTCGGGCCGGACTGCGCAGGTCGATTTGTCTGAGATGTTCTGGCAACGCATCAGCATGCGGTTGTTCGGTTGATCGAGATCGACCTCGATGTAGCGCAACGCGCTGGTGCCGAGGATACCGTCGACCTCGGGCTGAGCGGGCCGGAGCTCGGCGCGCAGCGCCTGAAGGATCGGCTCGTTGTCGTCGATGATCAGCACGTCGAAGCCGGCCGGGGGCGCGAGCTCGACGACCGCCGGCACGCCGCAGTACGTGCCGTTGTCGCGATCGGTCGAGATGCACGGGCAATCGTTGCCGGGCACGCAATTGTGTTCGATCATCAAGCGCGACGCGTACGCTTGGCGGCATGGCGAGCGTGGATTCGAGGTCGACTGACCCGCGAAGTCGAGTGTCCCGATGTTCGCGCGCTTGCCGATGATCGGGCCCGACGGCAGGAGCACGCTGTCGTCGGGCAGCGAATCCGGATCGGGGGCGGTCGTGACGAGCAGGCGATAGCGAGCGTACGCCGAGCGATCGATCAGCGAGAGTCCGATCGCGGTCGAGGCGACGAACAGCGCGTCGATCCCACGCTGGCTCTGCAAGACCGCCGGATTGGGATCCGGTGCGAGGCAGACGTCGATCGTGACGCGCGACGGATTGAAGGGGACCTCGGTGCCGCCGATGATCGCCTGGCCGCCGCCGCGATAAGGCGCAGGGAACACGCCGTCACAGGTGTAGGTGCGACTCGGTTCGCTGCCGGCGATGCTCGGCAGCATGTAAATCAGATCTGCGGTCGTGCTCGGATCGGTCGCGAGGTCAAGGCGCAGCGCATCGCCAGCGAGCGCGTTCATGCCGAGGATCGCGTCGAACTCGCGCGGTGAGGTCGGCGTGCCGACGACACACGCATCGGTATCGCACGGATGTAAGGAGAGCACGTCCGGTGCGTAGATCTGGGCGCGTGGAAGATCGAAGGGCGCGCCGATCGAGCGCTCGCCGTAGAGCGCGATGTCGGGCTGATCGATCAGCTCGACCCCGTTCGGGCCGACGTCGATCACCGTGAACGGCGACATCACGTCGAGCACCGCGGTGTGGATCGACTTGTGAGGGATGCCCATCCCGAGCACGAGCGCCCCGCTCGAGGTCTCGACCGTCGTCGGGAATGGGTCGCCCGAGAACCTGTCGACCGCGAAGCTATCGGTGAAATAGCTGCAACCCGTCAGGAGCACCAGCGGCCACAGCTTCATGGGTCGAACGGGAGCTCGAAGACGGTGGCACGCCGACTATCGATCTCGACGATCGAGCCCGGCTCCCACGCGGTGCGGTGCATGTAGCCGAGCGCGAGCGTGGTGCCGCCGTCGCCGAGGACCTGCGAAGTCACGGCGCCGGCGTTGTCCTTCGCGGGGTGTTTGATGGGAGCGTGCTCCGGCAGGGGTTCACGACCCTCGATGATGAAACCGCGGAGCAAGCGCGCGGAGTTGCCTTGCGCGTGGACGCGAAACACAGGCTCTTGGCCGACGTAACAACCTTTCTCGTAGTCGAGCAGCTTCACGAGGGGGGTCTCGAACGGAAAGTGGTCCTCGTCGACATCGCATGCGTAGCGCAAAAAGCCCGCGTGGATGCGCAGCCGTTCGGCGGCAAGCTCGGATTCGGGAACGGCGTGAGGGTGATCACCCGCGACGATCGGCGCGGTCCACACCGAGGCCACGCCATCCCACGTTTGATGGGCTGCGCCCTCGAGGCGCTCGAACGCGACGTCGTCCATCACGGCGTACTTCTCGAGCAGCGCGCGCGTCTTGTCGGTCAGCGATTGCTCGCACGCGATGATGAACGCATCGCCGGAATGCGCCACGTTCACGACCGAGAGCACCCGGCCTTTCGGGTTGAGGATCGCACCCCACGTATGGGCACCATCGCCGAGCGATTCCACGTTGACCGTGGTCAAGCCTTGCAGAAACCGCACGCGGTCACCGCCCGTCACCCGCAAGGAGCCCCAGGTGGATCGATCGACAACGATCATGTGTTTCTTCCCGCGGCGCGGAGCCGCTCGCTACGCCTGAACTCGGCATCGCTGTGACGCCGCCGATCATCTTCAGTGACCAGCTCGATCGGTTTGATCGGGCGCGGTCGTCCATGGTCGTCGACCGCGACGAACGTCAGGTACGACTTGGTGACGTAGCGGCGCGTGCCGGTGTACATGTCTTCGGTCTCGACCCGACAGCCGACCTCCATCGAGGTCCGCGCCGTATAGTTGACCTGCGCCGTGAGCACGACGATCTCGCCGACTCGCACCGGCGAAAGAAAATCGAGCCTGTCGACCGATGCCGTGAGGACGGCGCCTGCAGAATGACGCATCGCTGCGACGCCTGCGCAGACGTCGATCCACTGCATCATGATCCCACCGAACATGATGCCTGCTGCACCGTTGGTGTGCATCGGCATCACGATCTGCGTCATCACGCAGCGTGTCTGATCCGGGGTCACCCGGAAAGACTACTTCTTCTTGGAGGTCGCGGCAGGCTTCTTGGCGGCTGCGGCCTTGGCCGTCGTGATACGGCGCTTGATGCGCGCCTTGAGCTTGTTCTGCCGGCGCTTGCGGCACATCTTCCACGTACGTTTGTTGTCGTCGCGTCCCATCGTGGCTGGGCTTATAACTCAAAACTGTGCGCGGGCGGCAAAGTAGAAGTGCAATCTACCGCGAACATCGTCACCGGTCTGGGGCCGGAGCGGGACGGCCCACTCGACCGCGAGAATCCCTACCGGGGTCAGATAGCGGGCGCCAGTGCCCACGGAGGGCCGGATATCTGACGGAGTGAGCTGGTTCCACTGGTTCGTGATGCCACCGGCGTCGGTGAACAGCGCTCCGGCGAGGTAGCTGCCGAATAGCTTGAAAATGCGGAGCTGGGCATCGAGGCTGGCAAGTACCCGAATGTTGCCGCCGGCCGCGAGAGTGCGGATCTGCGAGATGTTCGATCCCAGCGGCGGGACCGCTACCTGGATGAGCTCGGTGGCCATCTTGTCGTCGCCGTAGCCGCGAACCGTCGAATCGCCGCCGGCAAAGAAGCGCTCGACCTCGGGGAGCAGCACCGCGCCGCCGAGCGGG